>Ga0075430_100000214_pt1 | contig 39791 bp, 33 predicted proteins | sample RhiMetdeltSRZDD4_FD_75294 | JGI IMG/M metagenome (GOLD analysis project Ga0075430, IMG submission 75294) | Populus rhizosphere microbial communities from Tennessee, USA - Rhizosphere MetaG P. deltoides SRZDD4 | ecosystem: Host-associated > Plants > Roots > Rhizosphere > Soil | place: USA... | reverse complement strand
GCACACGCAATTACAGATGTGATCCGAGTTACGCGTAGTTGTGAGTTCTGAGTCTTGAGTTGAAAGGCAGGCGTTTAGCAATCTCACGACTCACAACTCACGACTCACAACTCACGACTCACGACTCCATGAGTGTGCCAGCACCGCGCAGTGTCCCATCGTGAGGCACACCGTCCAGGTCTCACGAATTCGACAACGGCGCTTACGAATGTGCGGCGGACCACGTTGCCCCCGGCGCGTCCCGCAGCGCCTGCCCGGCACCCCCCATGTCGCGGTAAGTCCATCGGTTCAGAGAACTTGAGGGGCCCCGGACGTCGCGAACCACAGCAGTGGCATGTCCGTTGCGCAATACCCCCTCGCTATCGCGGCCTCGCGATGTTGTCGCGGCCGTAGTCGATTCATTGAATTGCGCGTCGGGAGCACCGACGCGCGGAGGAACATCATGTTGAATCTGATCGCCCGTTTCCGTGCGTTGTTGCGTGACGACAAAGGCCAGGACCTCATCGAGTACGCGCTGCTGGCCGGCCTGATCGCCCTCGTGGCCGTAGTTGCTATCGGCAACGCAGGAACCGAAGTCAACGCGATCTGGGAAGACATCGTCACAGCGCTCCAGAACGTTCCCTAACAAGCGCTGAGGCTTCGGGGATATCCCCCGTTTCCTCGTCGCTGATTGCGTGGCACGGGGCGATGCGGTTGACGCTTCGCCCGTGTCACGTCGATGCACAGTCTGGCGCCGATGGAGAGGCGGGCCTGGCTGTGGTGCAAGGCCTCCGAATTGAGCTCCCTAAGGTGCTGAAAAGCACGCGGAGAACGTTATGGCAAAACTCATTGCTCTCGTACGGTCACTGGCGCGCGATGAGAAGGGTCAAGACCTGATCGAGTACGCGCTCATCGCCACCATGATTGCGATCTTCTCCATCGCAGGCCTGGTGAATGCGTCGGGTGAAGTGAACGCGATATGGGACCAGATTGCGACTGGAATCGCGAACGCTGTCCCATAACAAACATTTGGATTTTGATCCGATGCCTTCCGATACGCTCGCTCTCGCAATCGTCGTGGCAGGGGCAGGTACCGCCGCGGCGATCGACATTCGTACACGGCGCGTACCCAATGCCGTGACGATGTCGCTCGCCGGTGCGGGCATGCTGCTGGCCGCGTCCGGCCTTGGGCGCGTCGGTGTGACCTCGGCACTTGCGGGTGGCCTCCTCGGCTTCGTGCTCATGCTGCCGGGACACTTCCTCGGTGCAACTGGCGCGGGTGACGTCAAGCTCCTTTCGGCCCTCGGCACCTTGCTGGGTCCGGCGAGCACCTGGTGGGCATTCCTCGTGGCGATGATTGCCGGCGGCATCCTTGCCGCCGTCGTCGCCGCGCACCGTGGTCGGCTGCGCGTCGCTGTGAGCCGAACGGCCGAGCTCGTGGTAACGGCCGGCGGAAACGCCGCCGATATTGAAGATGCGGCGGCGAACAACGGCTTTGCATATGCGCCCGCCATTGCGATTGGCGCAATCGTCGCGGGAGCCTTCGTATGAAACAGACCGACACCGAGCGGCAGAAGAACGATCGCGGCGCAGCGATGATCGAGATGGCGCTCACGCTGCCGCTGTTGCTGCTCTTGTCGGTGGGCGTGTTCGAGTTCGGCCGTGCGTTTCAAACCTGGCAGGTAATTACCAATGCGACACGCGAAGGCGCCCGCGTTGCCTCGTTGCCAGGCACAACCGACGCCGCAGTGAGCACGCGTGTTCAAGAGTATCTGACAGCGGGCCAGCTGCCGTCCGCTTCGTTCAGCTCCATTCTCATTACACGCGACGTCATGATTTCGATTGGAGGCGTGGATAAATCGGCTTCGAGAGTTACGGTCAATTACCCGTTCGAGTTCATGGTTTTGCAGCCGATCGCCGGGCTCGTCGTCCCCGGTACTGACGTGGGTGCACCGATCACGATGTCTGTATCCGCCACCATGCGCAATGAATAGAGAGAGCTGGGAGCCTCGCTGATATGACTCGCATACGCATGTTCATCGTCCTATTCCTTGCCCTCGGGTTGGGCGGCACTTTTGCCATGGCCACGTATCGGTACATCACGAACAGGCCCGTCGAGAAGGTTGGCCTCCCGACGACACCTGTCGTGGTGGCCGGCGCCGACCTGGCGCTGGGAGCGGAACTGCGCAAGGAAGACCTGCGCACCATCGCCTGGCCGGCGGATGCGGTTCCGGCCGGTTCGTTCACCGACCCGAAGGACCTCGTCGGGCGCGGCCTGATTCAGTCGATGGTGCAGAACGAGGCAGTCTTGCCCGCCAAGCTCGCGCCGGTCGGTTCGGGAGCGGGTTTGCCGCCGGTCATTCCGGAAGGAAAGCGGGCCGTGTCGGTCCGAGTCAACGACGTCGTCGGCGTTGCCGGGTATGTGCTGCCCGGCACCCACGTCGACGTGCTTGCCACCATCAGTCCGACGAACCAGGACACCGACATGACCTCGAAGGTCGTGTTGACCAACGTGCTCGTGCTTGCGTCCGGCACGAAAATCGAGCAGGACGTCGAGAACAACAAGCCGATTTCGGTGAGCGTCGTCACGCTGATGGTGGATCCGTTGGAGGCCGAACGCCTGACGCTCGCCAGCACCGAAGGGAAGATTCAACTCGCGCTCCGCAACCCGCTCGACAAGACGGCACCGCCGACCCCCGGCATTCAGCCACCAGTGCTGCTTGGCTATCAGGGAGCCAGGCGACCTGTGGCTCCCAGTCGCGTCGCAGCGGCTCCGCCACCGCCGCCAACGGTGGAAGTCATTCGTGGCGATAAACGCTCGCAGGAAGTCCTGCGTCAGGAGTAGTCACATGAGGAGGAGACGCGTGTCTATCGTGCGGGTCATCGCCCCAATTCTGATCATCTGGGTGCTCAGTCCAACGGCCCTCCTCGCGCAGGCGCCGCCGGCGCCTCCGGTCGAGGGTGCAGTTGGGGCCGAACTGGAGGCCACTCCTGTGTCCCTGCTCGTGGGACGTTCCACGGTCATCGATACGGGAGCGCCAATCGCGCGTGTGTCGCTGACCAGCGCTGACATCGCCGATGCGCTTGTTACGTCGCCGAACCAGCTGCTCCTCAACGGCAAGATGCCGGGCACGATCTCGATGTTCGTGTGGCAGCGCGGCGGCGCGCTCCGGCGGTACGAAGTTGCCGTGCAGCGCGATCTCGCGCGGCTGCAGGGACAACTTAAAGAACTTTTCCCCAGCCAGGCCATCGAAGCTCACAGCAACGGGCGACAGATCGTCCTCTCGGGCACCGTGCCCGACAAGGACATCGTAGCGCGGGTGGTCGACGTTGCTGCCGGATACGTCGAACGGCGTGAGGATGTCGTGACGCTGCTGGCGCTGCCTCCGGCTCAGCCGGCTCGAAGCAATCAGGTTCTATTGCGCGTGCGGTTTGCTGAGGTGAGCCGGAGCGCGCTGACTGAGCTTGGCGTGTCGTTCTTCACAGGTCCGACGGGTATCAGGAACACCCTGGGGCGGATCACCACGCAGCAATTCCCCTCGACGCAGTTCCAGGAAATGGAGTGGAGCAAGAGCAGCTCCGACTTCGGAGCGCCGGTTGACAGCGCGTCCGGCAAGTTCACGTTCAGCGACTTTCTCAACTTCTTCGTCCTGAGCGAGAAGTATGACCTTGGCCTGCTGCTGCGTGCGCTGCAGACCCGCGGGTTGTTCCAGAGTCTCGCCGAGCCAAACCTGGTCGCTGAGAGCGGAAAAGAAGCGAGCTTCCTGGCGGGCGGCGAGTTCCCGATTCCCATAGCTCAAGGTTCTGGCGCAAACATCGGCATCTCGGTGCAGTTCAAGGAATTCGGTGTACGCCTGACCTTCACTCCGACTGTGATTGGCGAGCGGGTGCACCTCAAGGTCCGTCCGGAAGTCAGCGTGCTCGACTTCAACAACGCTGTCGTGTTCTCGGGCTTCCGCATCCCGGCGCTCACCACGCGCCGAACCGAGACCGAGCTGGAGCTCAACAACGGGCAGACGTTCGCGATTGCCGGACTGCTGAACAACAGCATGACGCAGACACTGGCCAAGGTGCCGGGCATCGGTGACATCCCGATCCTCGGTTACCTGTTCCGCAGCAAGGCCGCGCGGAAGGATCAGACAGAGCTCGTCGTGATGATTACACCGCAGATTCTGGAACAGGGCTCGTTCGGCGTGACCAACCAGCTTCCACGCCTGCAGGAACCGTATATGCCGCGGCTGCAGGAGAACGAATCGCTGCCGACGCCGCCGGCACCTTTCACGGGGACAGGAAAATGATTCGGCTTCGCCATCTTCGACGCGACGAGCGCGGCGCTTCGCTGCTGTATATCACCGTCGGGTTCATGGCGTTCTTCGCAGCAACGGCGCTGGCCATCGATGTAGGCATGCTGATGACCGCTCGCGGTCAGGCGCAGACCGCGGCAGATGCCGGCGCGCTGGCTGGAGCGGTCGCATTGGCGTTGGACGACTTTGACGATCGCTCGGCAGACGGGCCCGCCGTGCTGGCCGCCATGAATACGGCGCTGGAGAACGCCGTGCTCAAAGGAATTGCGTCGGTCGAGCCGGACGATGTCACGTTTCCCGTGGCGCCAAGCGGTGAGTCGAATCGCGTACGGGTGGCCGTGTTCCGGACTGCCGAACGCAACAACCCGCTCTCGACTTTCATCATGTCGGTGTTTGGCTTCAGCCAGGCCGATATTTCGGCCAGAGCAACCGCAGAGGCCGCGCCTGCCAACGCGATGACGTGCGTGCGACCGTTCACGATTCCAGACAGATGGGACGAGAACACCGCCCCACCGTGGAACGCTGACAGCGTGTTCGAGCACTACGACAACCAGGGCAACACAGTGCCTGACGCCGACGAATACATCCCCGTCGGCCAGCCGGGGTACCAGGGGTACGACCCCGTCGACGACAAGGGCGCGCTGCTCACGATTCGGGCCGGCTCGGGCAATAACATTCAGCCCACGTTCTATTACTCCTGGGCGATGCCACCTGATACAGGCGCCGATTGGTACACAGAGAATATCGCCAACTGTAATCAGACCCAGATCCCCCGAAACTATGAGATGACGCAGGAGCCGGGCAACATGGTTGGGCCCACCGTAGCGGGCATAGATGACTTGATCGCACAAGATCCGACCGCGTACTGGGATGACGGCCCGTGCAACTGCGTGAAAAGTCCTCTCGGCCGCAGTCCGCGCGTTTTCCCGATTCCGCTGTATGACCCAGAGCAGTACGACCAGGGGAAAGTCTCAGGCCGGAATGCCACCCTGGTCATGGTGGGCTGGCTTGGTTTCTTCGTCGAGGGGCGCAATGGCAACGATGTCTACGGGCGCATCACCCCAATTCTTGGTGTTATCGATGGCGATGCCGGACCTGCGCCCGAGGGCTCATTCGCTCGCGCTGTTCGCCTCGTCGAGTAGTCCGATATTCTGACTATGGCGCTTCTCACGGCTCAAATTCTGAGTGACGACGAGGGATTCCGAAAGGCGGCGTCCGACCTGCTGAGATCGGGCGCCGTTCCCATCAGCATCGGGGATAGTGCGTCGACTCCGACAGGAGGACACGCCGATCTCGTTGTCGTCGATGGCCGCAACCAGCACGACTACGCGCTGTCGGAAATAGAGCGGCTTCGGATTGCGGCGCCGAGCGCGTCCATCATCATGGTGGCGCTCGAATCGAATCCGGACCTCATCCTTAAGGCGATGCGTTCGGGCGCCAACGAGTTCTTGGCGTGGCCGCCCTCCGACAAGTCATTCCAGGAAGCCATCCATCGGGTGACTTCCAGGCGAAACGCGTCGTCGGCGACGCGGCCCCACGCGACGACGATTGCCTTCGTTGGAGCAAAGGGGGGAACCGGCACGACGACCGTTGCGGTGAATTGCGGCGTGGAACTGGCTCGCCTGAGCAAGCGGCCCACGATGATTGTCGATCTGAAAGCCGGACTCGGCGAGGTCACGCTTTTCCTTGGCGTACGGAGCCGATATAGCCTGCTCGACGCGATCGACAACCTTCACCGTCTCGACAGCGGGTTTCTCAAGGAGCTGATCGTCAAGCACAAGTCCGGTCTCGAGATTCTCGCCGGCTCCGATCATTTCGATCGTCCCGCTGGTTCGGAGGCGGGCGCCGTCGAACAAGTGCTTCGCCTCCTGGCGCAGCAGTTCGAGTACATCGTGGTCGACACCGGCAGCCAGTTGAATCTGTCGGCGACAACGGCGCTGTACATGTCTGACAGTATTTACCTTGTCGCCAACCCCGACGTCCCTTGCGTTCGAAACGCTCAGCGTCTGCTCGACCGGATCGGCCAGCTCGGGGCTTGCAGCGAACGCGTGCGCATTCTGCTCAACCGCGCCGCCGAGCCGTTCCCGATTCCGCTGGATCAAATCGAGAACGCGCTCGGGCGGAAGATCGACCACACGTTCCCCAGCGATTACCGGACGGTCTCCACGGCGCTCAATTCGGGGGTGCCGCTGGCGCTCACAGGAAATTCCGACATTGCGTCGCGGTTCGACCGCTTCACGCGTGGCATTCTCAATTTGGCGGGTGGCGATTCGGAACCAACCGATCGTCGCAGTCCGCTTGGACTCCAGCGTATAGCCTCCATGTGGTAATGAATCATGAGTGTCCTGACCACCATGCCGCCTGCTGCTCCGGGTGCGGCAGCCCGGACCCCGGCACCGCGCCAGCAGGCGGTCCGCCAGCAGTATCTGGAACTTCGTGCGAACGTTCACCGGAAACTGCTTGCACGGCTGAACCTCGAGGCCCTCGCACAGACTGATCGCAACCGCGCCGAAAGCGAGATCCGGACTCTTCTCGGCCAGCTGCTCGGCGAAGAAACGACGCCGATCAGCCTCAGCGAGCGCGAATCGCTGTTCACCGAAGTGCTCGACGATGTGTTCGGCCTGGGGCCGCTCGAGCCGCTGCTGCGGGATCCTGGCATCAACGACATTCTGGTGAACACGCACAGCAGCGTGTTCGTCGAGCGAGCTGGTGTGCTGGAGCGCGTCGCTGCTTCGTTCCAGGACGACCAGCATCTGCTTCGGGTGATCGACCGGATCGTAAGCCGCATCGGCCGGCGAATCGACGAGAGCTCGCCGATGGTTGATGCGCGTCTGGCCGACGGCTCGCGTGTCAACGCCATCATTCCGCCTCTCGCCGTTGACGGTCCGCTGCTGTCCATCAGACGGTTTCCGGCGGAAAGGCTGAAGGGCGACAAACTGGTTGCATTCCGTTCGCTCACTCAGCCGATGCTCGATTTTCTGGCCCACTGCGTGAGGGCGCGTCTCAACTGCCTTGTCAGCGGCGGTACGGGCGCAGGGAAGACCACGCTGCTCAACGTACTCTCCGGCTTCATCTCCGAGCGTGAGCGCATCGTCACAATCGAGGACGCGGCCGAGCTGCAGTTGCACCAGGAGCACGTAGCGCGGCTGGAGACACGTCCGGCGAACATCGAAGGCAAGGGCGCCATCCGACAGCGCCATCTCGTCATCAACGCCCTCCGCATGCGCCCCGACCGCATCGTCGTCGGCGAGGTGCGCGGCGAGGAAGCGCTCGACATGTTGCAGGCCATGAATACAGGCCACGATGGCTCTCTGACCACGGTGCATGCAAACTCGCCTCGCGACGCGCTCACCCGTATCGAGACGATGGTCGCGATGGGCGCTACGAACCTGCCGGAACGCGCCATCCGGCACCAGATCGCATCCGCCCTTCAGATCGTCGTGCAGCAGACGCGCCTCAGCGATGGTTCGCGGCGCGTGACCAGTATTTCGGAAATCACCGGCATGGAAGGTGATGTCATCACCATGCAGGAGATCTTCCTGTTCGAGAAGCTTGGGGTCAGCCAGGAAGGCAAAGTGATCGGGCGCTTCCGGGCCACCGGTGTGCGCCCGAAGGTCGGCGAGCGGCTGCGTGCGGCCGGAATCCACCTGCCCGCTGACATGTTCGAGGGCGCAGTGGAGGTCCGCCCATGATCATCGCGCTCATGGTGTTCCTTGTCGTGGCTGGAGCTGTCACGGGAGGATTTATCTTCTTCACGCGCCTGCCCGAGTCGCGCAAGCGCCGGCAGCTCGAGCTCCGGCTTCAGGAAGTGTCGCGACCGGACGACGTTCCCGATCAGTCGGTGGTCGTTCGGCAACACGACGGACCGCTGCCGTCGGTTGAAAAGCTGATTGGACGCACGACAGCGGGGTCGCATCTTAGCCGGCTCATCGAGCAGGCTGGAGTCAACACGACGCCCAGCGCGCTGCTGCTGGCCAGCCTGATCTGTGCTGCAGTTGCCGCTTTGGCCGCGTATGTGTTTCTCAGGATTCCGCTCGCCCAGTTCGTATGTGTGCCGCTCGGCGCCTCACTTCCAATGCTGTGGCTGCTGCACCGACGATCCAGGCGGCTCAGGGCATTCGAGGAGCAGTTCCCCGACGCGCTCGACCTCATCTCGCGGTCGCTCCGCGCCGGTCATGCGTTTCAAGCTGCGATCGGAATGGCGGCCGACGAGCTGACTGCGCCTGCGGCGCCTGAGTTCAAGAAGGTGTTCGATCAGCAGAATTTCGGGCTGCCCCTGCGGGATGCCCTGAACGCGCTGGCCCAGCGGGTGCCTCTGCTCGACGTGAAGTTCTTCGTGACCGCGGTCGCCATTCAGCGCGACACGGGAGGCAACCTGGCGGAAATTCTCGACAACCTTGCCCACGTCGTTCGAGAGCGTTTCAAGATTCAGCGGCAGGTAAGGGTGCACACCGCTCACGGCCGGATTACCGGATTCGTCCTGCTCGCGCTGCCGGCATTCCTCGCCGTCGCCTTGTCGATCATCAATCGGGAGCACATGCGGCCGCTGTTCGAGGAACCGATGGGCCGGACGTTGATTCTTGTCACCATCGTCATGCAGCTGATTGGATTCGTGTGGATCCGCAAAGTCATCAAGATCGAGGTGTAGCGTGACGATCATTCTGCCACTCCTCGCTTTTGCGTTCGTCTCGCTGCTCGTGACGGCGGGCGCACTCGCGCTGACACCTGGCCACGCTGCTGTTATTCGACGCCGCTTGGGCGAGGTCTCTGGCAAGCCGGTGCGGTCGGGAAGCGAAAACGTCGACAAGGTTGTCGATACTCTCAAGCGAATCGGCAACGCCGTTCCGAAGTCGCCGTCGGAGATGAGCAAGCTGCAGCTCCGTCTGGTTCACGCCGGTTTCCGGCGGCAAGACGCGATCGTTGTTTTCCTCGGCATTCGGGCAGGGTGCGCGCTGGCGGTGTTTGCGGTGATGGCCGCGCCGTTCCTCTTCCGAGCGACGATTCCAATGGCGCTCGGAGGCGCCGGCTTCGGTTACCTGCTGCCGGGGATTGTTCTCGCGCGCATGGCCAAGCGCCGTCAACACAAAGTTCGGCTGGCCACTCCCGATGCGCTCGATCTGCTCGTGGTGAGTGTCGAGGCGGGGCTCGGCCTCGATCAGGCGCTTCAGCGTGTCGGCGAGGAGCTGACGACCGTGCATCCGGCGCTGTCCGACGACCTGCGGCTCATCAACCTCGAGCTGCGCGCCGGCAAGCCTCGGTCCGAGGCATTGCACAACCTCGCAGCGCGAACTGGCGTGGATGATCTCACTTCACTCGTTGCAATCCTGGTGCAGACCGACAAGTTCGGGACGAGCGTCGCGCAGGCGTTGCGGGTATATTCAGATGTCCTTCGCACGAAGCGACGTCAGCGCGCGGAAGAAGCCGCTGCGAAGACGGCGGTAAAGATGGTCTTTCCGCTGGTTATCTGCATCTTCCCGGCCATCTGGATCGTCACGCTCGGGCCTGCCGCGATCAAGTTCGTCCAGGTGCTTGGTCCGATGGCGGACAAATAATGAGCGCCGCTGCAACCCTCGCCGCGCTCGAGGCTCAGGAGACGGCGCCGCCGGCGATGCCGGCGACCCTGGAGGCCACCGGACTCGCGCCGGATCGGCTCGAGCAGCTGCTGACGAAGACCCTGTACGTTGGCGAGGCCACTGGACTCGTGCTTGCCGACCGCCTGCGGCTGCCGTACGGCGCGATCGAGGGGCTAATCGAGCGCCTGCGCGCCGAGCGCCTCGCTGAGGTGCGCGGGGCGATGGGCACCGGGAGCGCCTCGTACCGTTACGCGCTGACCGACCTGGGACGGGATCGAGCCCGCCAGTACCTCGCCGACAACGGCTACATCGGTCCGGCGCCCGTTCCCCTCGTCAATTATGTGGATTACATGCATGCGCTCAGATCGATGCGTGGGTACATCGACGAGGAGCGTCTGCGCCAAGGCTTTTCACACCTCATCGTGAACGACCGTGTGCTCGATCAGCTTGGTCCCGCGGTGAACGCCAACAAGGCGGTTTTCCTCTACGGGCCACCCGGAAACGGCAAAACGGTGATTGCCGAAGGCATGGGCCGCTCCGTGGGCGGCGACATGTACATTCCGCACGCCATCGAAATCGACGGCGGCATCATCACGATGTACGACCCTGCGAACCATGAGTCGCTCGAGGCCGACGATACCGATTCGCTGTCGATCATTGCAAGTGAGCCACGCGACCGCCGGTGGGTCCGCATTCGGCGGCCGGTCGTCATGGTAGGCGGTGAGCTCACGCTCGACATGCTCGACCTCACGTTCAACCCGATTACCAAGTTCTACGAGGCGCCGCTCCAGCTCAAGTCGAACGGCGGTGTATTTCTCGTAGACGACTTCGGGCGGCAGCGTATGCGGCCGCAGGAGCTGCTCAATCGCTGGATTGTGCCGCTCGAGAGCCGCATCGATTATTTGACGCTGCACACAGGAAAGAAATTCCAGGTGCCGTTCGATGTCCTCGTCGTCTTCGCCACGAACCTCGACCCGAACGATCTCGCCGACGAAGCATTTCTGCGACGCATCCCGTACAAAATCCCGATCGAAGATCCCTCTGTTGACGAGTTCACGCGCATCTTCGAGCTGAACTGCCGCCGGCGACAACTGAAGTTCCACCAGGTGATGGTGGCCTACCTGCATCGGCGTCACTACAGGCCCATGGGCCGACCGATGCGTTCCTGCCACCCGCGCGACATCCTGGATCAGGTCACGGCAATGTGCCGCTATAAGGGACTTCAGCCGGAAATCACGCGCGAGCTGCTCGACGCTGCCTGCGCCGCGTACTTCTTGCAGGACGGCAACGTGCCGATGACGGAGATCCGCTGAACGTGTGATTGTGACTGCCAAAGGATTAAGTGACCTGATGCCGAGCCTGGTTCGGCGCCGACAGGTACCCGCACTGGTCGTCCAGGAGCATCATGGATTGCCGCAGCGGCCCTTCGGGCAATCGCTCGACCAGCGGTTTTTCTATCCCTCTCAATCGCACATGACGGCGCGCAATGAGGTGCGGCGCGCTCTGCAGCAGCGGGAGGGGCTCGTCGTCGTGACTGGCGCATCCGGCACCGGCAAGACACTCCTGTGTCGGACGTTGCTTCAGGAGCTCGAGGCGGGCGCCTGCGCGTCCATCGTGCTCGATCCCCGAATCACGATCGAAGATCTGCTGCTCCACGTGCTCGCCGACTTCGGCGTGATCAATGCTCCGGGACAGATTGCCCTCGCCGGTACGCCGACGCGCCACCAGCTGATGAGGGCTCTTCAGCATTTCCTCGCATCGCTCATTCCGATGTGGGGATGCGCGGTGCTCGTCATCGACGAAGCTCAGGATCTCGACCCCGAGATGCTGGAGCAGCTGCGCCTGCTCCTCAACTTCGAAACAGATGAGGCGAAGCTTCTGCAAATCGTGCTCGTCGGGCATCCGGAGCTGAATCAGACGCTTCGGCACCACGCCCCTCAGCTCGATGAGCGGGTCGCGCGGCGGTGTGAGCTGCACCCGTTGTCCGACGCTGAGATTGCGCCGTACATCGATCACCGCCTGTCGATAGCGCAACAACTGAGCCGGCTGTCAGAGGTGACGATTTTCGATTCGGACGACGGAATGCGCCAACCGTCGGTGTCGGGCATCACCTTCACCAAGGCCGCCATCGGTGTGATCGCGACCCAGTCGCGCGGCATCCCGCGGGCCATCAACGTGCTGTGCGATCGGGCATTGGAAATCGCACAGGAGCGTGGGGTCACCCGTATTGACTGGCGCATCTTGCGTGCTGCAGCCCGGCGCGTACAGGCGAGGAGCGGGCGAAAGCCCGGCTTTCGTACCGTTACCAAGGCAGCGATGGCCGCAGCGGCTGTCATGCTGCTGGCGATGCTCGGCTTCGGTGTTCGGACGTGGGGCACCGACCGTCTTCCCGAGGCATCGCCGCCACCGCCGTTTGCACGCGTCGGCTCGTACCTGACGATTTCGAAGTCGCTCGACGTGAAGTCGCTTCCGGCGGCGGATAGTTTCAACGTCCGAGTGGCGTCGTTCCGCGCGGCCGGCAGTGCCGCCGCTCTCGCAGAGCAACTGCAGGCCGCGGGCCTTCCGGCGTTCGTTCAGGTCGAACGCGGCAGCGTCCATAGGGTCATAGTGGGGCCGTACCTGTCATACGCCGAAATCGCCGGCGTCCAGGCTCGTCTCGCGCGGTACGGCCACACTGCAAACGACGTGTTTGTCGAGCCGTTTGAGCAGTTCGTGTCGCCAACAGGCGGGGACGACGCTGGGGGTCTTATGGCGCGGTCGCCGAGGTTTGCGCGATGACTTCGCGCGCGCGCATCGCGACCGTGTTAGCCCTCGTCGGGTGTTTTGGACACCTTACTGCTTTCGAGGCGCGCGCGGCCGACCCTCGACTCGTGCGCGTCGTGCTTCTGCGCGTAGCCGATCGCATCTCACTCGCGCTCGAAATGACCGGCGAACCGCAGAAAGCTGCACTCCGCGTGTTGTCGTCCAGGGCGCTCGAGGTTGAGGCAGGTCCTGTCAGCGGCGTGGTCAGGGAAGATCAACTGGCCCCTGCCTCCGACGCAGCGTTCATCAGGCAGGTGTCGATTCAAAGATACACAACCGGTAATCGCGTCGCGTTTGTGCGGGCTCGCGTGACCTTCGATGCGCCGGGTGCGGGAAATGTCCGCGTCGTGGGCCGGACGGTGTACGTCGATCTCACGCCGATGGTCGCGTTGCGGCCGAACCTTCCTTCGGCACCGCGCCTCAGTCGCCGCGAGGAGATCACTCGAAATCAACAGATTGCGCGTGCGGAGCAGCCGAAGTCCGGTTCGCAGAGCAGCTACGAACAGGAGGTTCGGCTGGTGCTGTCACGGTTGACGGAAATTGGTCCTTTCCTGACATCGGCGGCGAAGACTCCCGCCGACGACGTGCTGCGGGCGGTTGGAGGGACGCTGTCGGAGGTTGAACAACCTTTGCGCGTCATGAACGTGCCTCAGGCTTCTCGGCCTGTTCACAACGTGCTGCTGTCTGCCGTGGCAACGGCGAGCCGCGCAGTATCGCCGGATTTCCGCGGTGACCGGGTCATCGAGGCACAGCGTGCGCTGGCGCTCCTCGACGCCGCAAAGAGCGAGATTCTTCGGTAAGTTACGCGGCCGTCAGGCGGTCTTCGACTTCGCCGCAGCCGACGCCAACCGCCGGAAGGGGACGACGCGAGCGTCGTCGGGCACGTCTGCTGACGCAGCGGCTTCCATCTCGCGGAGTCGGTCAAGCGCCGGCGCATAGCTCGGCTGCTCACCGACGAACGCTTCGAACGCCGCCGCCGCCTTTGGCCACTCGGAGCGCCTTGCCCAGGCGTCGGCCACCATGTCGACGAGAAGGAATCCTGCGTCGGGCTGATGTTCAGCCAGTTCGATCCCGATCAGCACAGCATCGTCGCCGACGGACAGATCCTGAGCGATGACGTGCTCGATGAGCGCAATGCCGCGATCGAGCTGACCGCCACGCAATTGAATCTCCGCGATGGCCATCATGAGCGATGGATCGCCTTCGGCCATTTCTGCCGTGAGGTACCGCGCGGCGCCGATCGCATCGCCACGCGCGATGTACGTGCGGGCCTGCAGTGCCTGAAAACGCATGTCCGACGGATTGAGAGTGTTTGTGGCGAGCATCGAGGAGCGCGTGCCGCGATCAGCTTGTTTCGGGTCGCCCGTGAAGCCAAGCTGTGCTTCGAGATGCGCGCGTTCCACTTGTTCGATGGACAAGCGGACTCGGTCGGTGCCGGCACGATCCTTCCTGGCCTCGCGCCAGGTCGCGACGACGGACAGACAGGCTAGCGCTTCGGAAAATCGACGTGCGGCCGCGGCGGTCTCTGCGGCTGCGACGAGTTGTTCCGCACGTATCTCGGCTGCGGCGACGTCGTCAGGATGCTCACGAACGAGCCGCTCAAACTCCGATATGGCGAGTTCCGGACGGACAGAACGATTGTCGATCTCGGCACCTGCCGAGCGCTGATCGGGAGCCATTGCCAGATACGAAATTGCGTCGCAAAGCCCGTTCCGGGTCGAAAGAACGAAATCGCCACGCGGATTGGTGAATTTGTGGGGAATTTCATCGCTCGGCGACGGAAAAGGTATCACTTGGCGGGTGCTGACCAGAGCGACCGCCCAAAAAGGTCGCGCCGATTACGGATGTGGAATTGCCGCCCCCGCCGGGATCAGCCAGATCCCTCCAACGACGATGGCCAGCACCGCGGCCCCAGTCAGCAGCATCCGGTGAGCGCGGTGATCTGGACGAGTATGACCTGCAGCGCGGCAGACGACCGCGGCAAAGATCGTCATGGCCGCCACGGTTCCAGCTCCGAACGCGGCGATGTACGTCACAGCGGCCACGCGTGTAGGGAGCGCGAGTGCGGGGATCACGCCAAGAAAATGCGAACTGCCCGCAACACCATGCAGCACGCCAAGACAGAACGAGGCATGCGGATGACCCATACGACGAATCCAACGTGGTCCTGCCTGGACGTGCAAATGATCGTGCTGCACCGGGCCGTGGACGTGCGCTGCCGGCGCCAAGTTCATGCTGCGTCTGAGCGCCCACACGCCGACTACGATCAGCGCAGCTCCGACGAGGCGTTCGCTCCACCCTGAAATGACGTCGATGGGTGGTAGTGCGTCGCGAAGCAGCACCGCGAGCAGTGCGACCACCACCACGCCCGAGGCGTGGCCCAGGCCCCAGGTCCACCCTGCCATCCATCCGCGACGACGGCCGTCGATGGCGAGGGGCGCAACCGCAGCCAGATGGTCGGGCCCTGCAAGCACGTGAAAGAAACCGGCCAATGCGCCGGTGATAGCGGAGAGCATTCAGATCATTCTATTTCGGCGCCATCCGAATCGCGCCATCGAGTCTTATCACTTCACCGTTCAACATCTCGTTCTCAAAAATATGCCGAACTAAGGCGGCGTACTCCGGCGGTCGCCCGAGGCGGGAGGGAAACGGCACCTGTTGCGCTAGCGACTGGCGCGCGGCTTCAGGGAGTCCGGCCATCAGCGGCGTGTCGAACGTGCCAGGCGCGATGGTCATGACACGTACGCCGATGCGCGCCAGCTCGCGCGCGATCGGCAGAGTCAGCGCCACGATGCCACCCTTGGAGGCGGCGTATGCGGCCTGGCCAATCTGCCCGTCGAACGCGGCGACCGACGCGGTAGTGACGATGACGCCGCGCTCACCGCCGTCATTGGGCGCGTTGGTTGCCATGGCCGCTGCGGCCAGCCGGACAGCGTTGAACGTGCCGACGAGATTGACGTTGATGACACGCATGAAATGCTCGAGCGGCTGCACGCCTTCCTTCGGAAGCACACGCTCGGCGGCGGCTATGCCGGCTGCACACACAAGACCGTGTACCGCGCCGAATGTCTCTACCGCCGCGTCGATCGCGCGCTTCATGCTCGCGTCGCTCGTGACGTCGGCGCTGATGAACCGCGCGTCATTTCCGAGACGCGCCGCAGCCGCGGTACCGGCCTGTTCATTCACGTCGAGAATCACGGCGCGGCCGCCAGCCGCCAGCGCCATTTCGACGGTCGCGAGCCCAAGCCCCGACGCGCCGCCAGTCACGATGATCGTTCGGCCGTCCAAACGCATGAGCTGATTCTCTCACGTGCTGATTCGCGAGGCGCGCGCTTAGCTGAGGTTTGCAATGAGGACGGTCTCGGAAGGTGGTGTCGATATTGCTCGCCCGCTGAGAATTCGCTCGCACGCTCCCCCGCGTGACAGCACAGGGAGGACAACAATGCGGAAGTGTGTGCTAGCTCTACTCGTCGCTTCGTCGTTGGTTATCGTGACGGCCGCTCAGGACCAGGCGCCTGGCGGGGCGCCGAGGCCCCAGCAGCCTGGCGCTCAGGGTGAGCAGCCGAGACCAGCTCCTCCTTCGACTCAGGGCGAGAGACCAACGGCGCCGGCCGGAGCGCAGGCAGCGTCAAAGGTGACGATCAGTGGTTGTATCCAGAACGCGCCTACGGCCTCTGCGACCCCTGGTGGCGCAGCGCCAGTTGCTGGTGGTGCCGCTGCGAAGTTCGTTCTGGCGAATGCGAAAGCAGCAACGGGCGCGGGCGCAGTAGGGACAGCTGGCTCCGCGGTGACCGCGACGCGCTATCAGCTCGAGGGTGAGGAGAAGACAATCTCGCCTCATGTGAACCATCAGGTCGAGATTACGGGAACCGTTCAGCCTGCAGGCGCCGGAGCTGCGGCGGGAGCAGCCGCTGCTGGTCCGATGTTGAAGGTCGAATCGTTGAAAATGATCGCCGCCAAGTGCTCGTAGAGATAATTGTTCAGCAGTGCAAATTTGCGCTGACCTGAACGCCTTCTATACAACTCGTACTGGGGAGGAAAACGAAGGAAAACGAACAGAACACCGACGACAAAGCACGAGACACGACGAGCCCGACAGTTCGGCAAAACTGTCGGGCTCGTTGTGCTTCAGGTGAATCAGACGGTCGGCTTGTGGACGACTTCCGCGACTTCGTGCTTGCGGTGGCTGGTGCCTAGACCCTGGATCTGAATCGTTGGTTGTTCCTTTAACACCTGCTGCCGGTAGAGCCGCTCCATGTCTTCATGGTGCCGCAGCTCGTCCGGAGTCAGCTGTTTCTTGCGCGCCTGCAGCTTTTCCTCGCGTGCATTCTTCGCAATCCCGAGCTGGTCGAGGTCCGTTTGCCGGCCTGCCGCCACCGCCTCGGCGTTCAGCACGAGCGAGTGATCGCGGCTCGATAACGGCACATGCTTGTTGCCCGCGAAGATCTCGTGGCGCCCATGTTCCTCGTACCACTTGGTGAGCGTGGCCGTCATGTGCATCTTCTCGATGATGTTGCGCCAGCCGATGCCCGTGTTATACGCGCAGAAGGAAATTTCGCCCTGCTGCGTTGCATACGGGATGATGCACATCTCGGTACGGCGGAAGTCGTAGTTGAACAGATCCTGGAACCACATGCCGGCGATGAACAGGAAGTTCCAGCGGTCGGACCGTCGCTGCTCGATGTCCTGGCGCGTCCGGTCGCCCGTCACCTTGCCGTAATTCTTGCCGGTGGCGCCGAAGGTCTTGTCGAACTTCTTCATGAGGTCGGCGATCCGGAAGTGCGTAGGCGCCTTGAACGGGTCGTAGTTGCGCATGAGCGCCAGTGCCATCCCGGCAATCGACAGCGCCTTGCCGCGTGCCGCATCGTTGACCTGGGCCACGTCTTTGGCCAGCTGGTCGGCCCTGAGAAACGCGGTCACCGGCACGGCCTCCTTCGTCTCCTTGTCGATCATCACCGCCATGCCGATGCCGCAGTTGGGGTGGCAGCCGCACGTCAGCTGCCCCCACTCCCGGTCTGGTCCATGGACGACATCGGCCCAGTCGGTGAAGGTGGACATGAACGAGATCGGGAACCAGTCGCGCGTGGGGACGCCGATACCGGTCTGGTTCTTCACGTCGTGCGCAAGGTGTGACAGCGTGTACCGCTGAGCCGCGCGCCGTTCCGGCGTGACTTCCTCGTCACGCCCGGTGAAAGACACCGGCTGGAACGAGAGGAAGTTGATCCGCTTCGGATTGTCGAGCGCAAACTCGATGACGCGTCCGACCTGCTCGTTGTTGACGCCGTTCACGATCGTGATGACAGGCACGATGTCCACGCCGGCGTTGTAGAGGTTCTCGATCGCGCGCAGCTTCACATCGAACAGGTTGCCCACGCGACGATGTGAATTGGCCGCATTGCCGATGCCGTCGAACTGCAGGTATGCGTAGCGCAGACCCGCTTCCGCGGCGGCCTTTGCGAAGTCCGGGCTCTTGGCGAACTCGATTCCGTTAGTGGCCGCCTGCACGCTGTTGTAGCCGACCTTCCGTGCGTAACGGACCGCATCCAGGAAGAACGGCGACATCGTCGGCTCGCCACCCGAGAACTGCACCGACATCTGACGGCGCGGCTTGATGCTGATCGCGTTGTCGAGGACCTGCTTGATGTCCTCCCACGTAAGCTCGTGCACAAAGCCGACCTGATTCGCGTCCATGAAACACGGGTCACACATCATGTTGCAGCGATTGGTCAGGTCTACCGTCAGCACCGATCCGCGTCCGTGCAGAATCGTCGAGCTGCCGTGGTTGTGCAGCTTCTCGTCGTTGTGTGCGCGGATGTCTCGCCCCGGGAACACTTCCTCCAGGTGCTTGAAGAATGCGGTGTCGATCGCCATCACGTCTTCGAAGTGCCCATGGACCGGGCAGTCCTTGACCATGACGATCTTCCCGTCCTTCTCGAGGATCGTCGCTTTGATCTCACCAACCTTCTCGTTGAGCAGGATTGAAACGTCCTTCTTGCCGTCGAGGATGTCCTGGCGTGCCTCGCGAACGCACGTGGGGCACAGCGAATCGGTTTGCCGCGGCCAGCCCAGCGGCGGCTTCGTCTTCTGATGCGACTTGAGGATCGGCTTGTCAGACCAGCGGGGCGTGAACGAGGGATTCTGTGCGATTCGGTTGGCGGCGGCAAACACGTGCCAGATGCCGTTGGCCGCAATCGACATCCCTTTTTCCACGTACTTCATCGGCGCGTGCATCGAACCTCTCCTGCGTTTGTCCCCTCGGGCAACGACCCGAGGTTAGGTTGATCCTGCCCATTCTAGGAGTCTCATCCATGGAAACTGCCCATTTTTCAGCGGATTGGCACTGTACGGGGGTGGGTGGGCGGTGTACGCGGGTGGGCGGCCTGCTACGGCCGACCGCACTCAGCAGGAAGGGATTTTTCGCTCCATTCCGAAATAAGATTGAATATCCAAGAACATTGTATTTCACTTATGGTTCGCCAGATCGTATAAGGGTCCAACCATGTCGAGTGGACGCGATCCCATGAACGTCTCCAACCGTCCCTCGACGGAGGTTGCGTCCGCGCCCAGTCAGCCGGCGCCTCAAGGCCTGTACGACCCTCGTGCCGAGCACGACGCGTGCGGTGTCGGCTTCGTGGTCCACATGAAGGGCCACCGCTCCCACACGATCGTCCGCAAGGCGATGCAGGTTCTGATGAATCTCGAGCATCGCGGCGCCTGCGGATGCGAAGCGAACACGGGCGACGGCGCGGGCATTCTCGTTCAGATGCCCGACAAGCTGCTGCGCAAGGTGGTGTCGTTCGCACTGCCCGCGGCGGGTGCGTATGGTGCCGGGCTGGTGTTCTTGCCGCGCGAGCCACGAGATCGTGATCCTGTCAGACAGCTGTTCGCGCGGATTGTCGAGGAGGAAGGTCAGACACTTCTCGGCTGGCGTGAGGTGCCGCACGACAACGGGCTGATCGGCGACAGCGCCAAAGCCACTCAGCCGCTGTTCGAGCAGGTATTCATCGGCGCTGCCGCCGGGCTTCGCGGTCAGGCGTTCGAACGCAAGCTGTACGTGATTCGGAAGCGCCTCGAGCATGCCGCTGATCGCCTCGAGATCGGCGCACTCTCGCGCCGGCTCTTCTACATCGTGAGCCTGTCGGCAAACACGCTCATCTACAAGGGGATGCTGACGGCACGCCAGCTCGAGCCGATGTTTCCGGATCTTTCGGATCCCGACCTCGAGTCTGCTCTGGCGCTCGTGCACCAGCGGTTCAGCACGAACACCTTTCCATCCTGGCCGCTCGCGCATCCATATCGCTACATAGCGCACAACGGCGAGATCAACACGCTGCGCGGCAACATCAACTGGATGCGCGCGCGTGAGGGTCTGCTGCAGAGCGACCTGTTCGGGTCGGATCTGGCGAAGCTGCTGCCGGTAATTCGCGAAGGCGGCAGCGACACGGCAACGTTCGACAACGTTCTGGAATTCCTCGTCATGAGCGGGCGGTCTCTGCCCCACGCAATTCTCATGATGATCCCGGAGCCGTGGGCCGGACACGAAGGCATGGCTCGCGATCGGAAAGACTTTTATCAGTACCACTCATCGCTGATGGAGCCGTGGGACGGTCCCGCCTCGATCGCGTTTACTGATGGCACCGTCATCGGCGCGGTGCTCGACCGCAACGGTCTGCGCCCATCGCGGTACTACGTCACGAAGAACGACCTCGTGATCATGGCCTCGGAAGTCGGCGTGCTGGACATTCCGCCCGATGACGTCGTTGTGAAAGAACGGCTGCATCCGGGGCGCATTTTCCTCGTGGACACTTCCAAGGGGCGCATTGTCGACGACGAGGAGATCAAGCGCGAGCTTGCCGCTCAGCATCCGTACGGCGAGTGGCTGAAGGCCAATCTCATCGACATCGATGACCTGCCCCCCGCGCGCGCAGAGCAACCGGAGCACGAATCGGTGCTGCAACGGCAGCAGGCCTTCGGTTACACGCAGGAAGATCTCCGCATCCTGATTTCGCCGATGGCGCTCAACGGCGAAGAGCCCGTGGGCTCGATGGGCACTGACACGTCGCTGGCCGTGCTCTCACAGCGGCCACGCCTGCTGTTCGACTACTTCAAGCAGCTCTTCGCGCAGGTGACGAACCCGCCGCTCGACGCGATTCGCGAAGAGCTCGTGACCGACATGGGATCGACGATCGGGCCGGAGCGCAACCTGCTTCGTCCGGAGTCGGAATCGTGCCGTCAGATCCAGATCCGGTATCCCATCATCCATAACGAGCACGTTGCGAAGCTGCGCCACCTGCCGCCTGATTCGTCGTTCAGGTCGAGGACGTTGTCACTGCTGTTCGATCCGGATCGGAAGGGGCAGGGACTCGAAGACGCGATGACGGACCTGTGCCGCCGCGCAAGCGACGCGGTGGCGGCCGGCTACGACATCCTGATTCTCTCCGACCGCGGTGTCGGTCCGCGGAAAGCTCCTATTCCGAGCCTGCTCGCTACCGCCGGCGTCCATCACCACCTGGTGCGGCAGGGAACCCGCACGCGTTGCGCCCTCGTGGTGGAGTGCGGCGACGCGAGGGAAGTTCACCACGTGTCGCTGCTGCTCGGTTACGGCGCCGGCGTGGTCAATCCGTACGTCGCGTTCGAAACCATCGACGACATGATCCGTCAGGGGATGCTGACAGGCATCGACCGCGACGAAGCGATCGCCCACTACATCAAGGCGCTCAACAAAGGCATCCTGAAGGTGATGTCGAAGATGGGGATCTCGACGCTGCAGAGCTATTGCGGCGCGCAGATCTTCGAGGCAATCGGGCTGAATCAGGCATTCATCGATCGGTACTTTACGCACACCACGTCGCGGGTGAGCGGTGTCGGCATCGACCTCATCGCGCAGGAAGTCTGTCTGAGACACGGGCAGGCGTTCGGTTCGCATCCCGCGGGCCCGGTTGATTTGGAGCCAGGTGGCGAATACCAGTGGCGCCGTGACGGTGAGTACCATCTCTTCAACCCCGAGACGGTATTCAAGCTGCAGCACGCCACGCGCAGCGGCCAATACACGATCTTCAAGGAGTACACGCGCCTCGTCGACGAGCAGAACCGGAACCGCGCGACGTTGCGCGGGCTGTTCCGATTCAAGCCCGCCGGCCCGCCGGTCCCGCTCGCAGAAGTGGAACCCGTCGAGACAATCGTGAAGCGCTTCGCCACCGGTGCGATGTCATACGGCTCGATCAGCCAGGAGGCTCACGAGACCTTGGCCATCGCAATGAACCGTATTGGTGGAAAGTCGAACACGGGCGAGGGCGGCGAGGACCCAGAGCGGTATGTCGCAGACGCGAATGGCGACTCGCGCCGCAGTGCGATCAAACAAGTCGCATCAGCGCGGTTCGGCGTGACCAGCGAATATCTTGTCAACGCGGACGACCTGCAGATCAAGATGGCGCAAGGCGCCAAGCCGGGTGAAGGAGGGCAGCTGCCGGGGCCCAAGGTCTACCCATGGATTGCAAAGACGCGATATGCGACGCCCTATGTCGGACTGATTTCGCCGCCGCCGCATCACGACATCTATTCGATCGAGGATCTGGCGCAGCTCATTTACGACCTGAAGAATTCGAATCCGCGGGCGCGAATCCACGTGAAGCTCGTCGCCGAAGGGGGCGTCGGAACCGTCGCCGCCGGAGTGGCAAAGGCCCACTCGGACGTGGTGCTGATCTCGGGGCACGACGGCGGGACTGGCGCGTCGCCGTTGACGAGCCTCAAGCATGCGGGCCTTCCCTGGGAGCTGGGGCTCGCCGAGACGCAGCAGGTGCTCGTCCTCAACAAACTGCGAGATCGCATCGTCGTCCAGGTGGACGGTCAGCTCAAGACGGGCCGCGATGTCGTCATCGGTGCGTTGCTTGGAGCCGAGGAGTACGGATTCGCGACCGCTCCGCTCGTGGTGATGGGATGCGTGATGATGCGCGTGTGTCACCTGAACACGTGCCCCGTTGGCATCGCAACGCAGGATCCCGAGCTGCGCAAGAAGTTCGCCGGCCAGCCCGAGTTCGTCGAGACGTTCTTTACGTTCATCGCGCAGGAAGTTCGCGAATTGATGGCCGAACTCGGCTTCCGATCGGTCGACGAGATGATCGGACGCGCCGATTGCCTCGATGTCGCCGCGGCCGTGGATCACTGGAAAGCCGACGGACTGGACCTGGCACCGCTGTTTCATGTTCCGGATCTGCCGGCAAGCGTGGCACGCCGCAGGGTATGCGACCAGGATCATGGAATCAGCCGCGCGTTCGACAACGAGCTGATCGCGCGCTGTAGGCCGGCGCTCGAGCATCAGACCCCCGTCGAATTCAGCTCGTTCATCCGCAACTCCGACCGAACGGTCGGGACGATGCTTGGCTACGAAGTCACGAAGCGATACGGCGGAACAGGACTGCCCGATGACACGATCCGAATGGCGTTTTCGGGTTCGGCCGGACAGAGCTTTGGCGCCTTTCTGCCACGCGGGATCACAATGACCCTCGTCGGCGACGCCAACGACGGATTCGGCAAGGGCTTGTCCGGCGGCAGGCTGATTGCCTATCCACCGCTGCGGTCGACGTTTAAAACCGAAGAGAACATCATTCTGGGCAACGTGGCGTTTTATGGCGCCACGGGCGGCGACGCCTACATCTCCGGAGTCGCGGGCGAGCGTTTCTGCGTGCGCAACAGCGGCGCCACCGTCGTGGTCGAGGGCGTCGGCGATCATGGCTGCGAATACATGACCGGTGGTCGCGCGCTGATTCTCGGGCGGACGGGGCGCAACTTCGCGGCCGGGATGAGCGGCGGCATCGCATACGTCGTCGACGGCGACGGCCGGTTCAAGCGCCGATGCAACCTCGAAATGGTCGATCTCGAGGCGTTGGACGATACCGAGGACATCGGCTTCGTGCATGTGACGTTGATGAAGCACGTGACCTACACGGGCAGCAGATTCGCGGCTCGGCTGCTCGAGGACTGGCCGATGCTGCAGCGCCGTATTATCAAAGTCATGCCGCGGGAGTACAAGCGAGCCCTCGCGGCCGAAGCAAAGCGGCGTGCAAGCGCCGCCGCGACCGAAAGCGTGCCCGTTGTGGCATACGTCGCGTCCGACGCACCCTCTGTACGTAGTGTCCGGCTTTAGCCGGACTTAGCACTGTAACGCGCAGGCTTGAGCCTGCGCGAGCGCGAACCACAAGAAATGGGCAAGGTCACCGGATTCATCGAGATCAAGCGGAAGAAGCACCCGACGCGTGCCATCGAGGCGCGTATCCGCGACTGGCGTGAGGTGTATCTGCCGTCTGCGACCGCCGACTTGCAGGCGCAAGGCGCGCGCTGCATGGACTGTGGGATCCCGTTCTGCCACCAGGGGTGTCCTCTCGGCAACCTGATTCCCGACTGGAACGATCTGGTTTACCGCGACCGGTGGCGAACGGCGATCGACCGCCTGCACGCGACGAATAACTTCCCGGAGTTCACTGGTCGCTTGTGCCCCGCGCCGTGCGAAGGCTCCTGTGTGCTTGGCATCAATGACGATGCAGTCACGATCAAGGACATCGAGGTCGCCATCATTGACCGTGCGTACGACGAAGAGTGGGTCAGACCGAATCCTCCCGAGACGCGAACGTTCAAGAAAGTCGCCGTCGTGGGGTCAGGCCCGGCGGGTCTGGCCGCCGCCGACCAGCTCAATCGCGTCGGCCACTCCGTAACCGTTTTCGAACGATCGGATCGTATCGGGGGATTGCTGCGCTACGGCATACCCGAGTTCAAGATGGAGAAGCGCGTCCTCGACCGGCGACTCGCGCTGATGGAGGAGGAAGGCGTGATCTTCCGCGCGGGTGTGGACGTCGGCACGGATGTGCCTGTCGCACGGCTGCGATCGGACTTCGATGCGATTGTGCTCGCCGCCGGTGCGGGTCATCCTCGCGATTTGCCGGTGCCCGGCCGCGAGTTGCGGGGCATCCACTTCGCGATGGAGTACCTGACGCTCCAGAATCGACGGTGCGAAGGCGACGTGATCCCGGACGACCAGTTCATCAGCGCTCAGGGCAGGCACGTAGTGATCATCGGAGGAGGCGACACCGGCGCCGATTGTCTTGGGACGGTACACCGCCAGGGAGCCAAATCCGTCACCCAGCTCGAGCTTCTCGCTCAACCGCCCGTCGATCGGGCGCCCGACAACCCGTGGCCACAATGGCCCAACATCTTCCGCGTGTCGCCCGCCCACGAAGAGGGCGGGGAACGGCTGTACTCCGTTTCGACGCAGCGATTCGTCGGTGACGATGCTGGAAGAGTGCGGGCGTTGCAGGCGACGAAGGTCGAGACCGTACGCAAGGATGGACGTGTACATGTGCAGCCGATGCCCGGCAGCGAGTTCGAGATCCAGGCGGACCTCGTGCTGCTGGCGATGGGATTTCTCGGGCCGGAGCGCGGCGCACTCGTCAACGATCTTGGCCTCAAGATGACCGAACGCGGCAACGTGTGGCGTGACGATCGATGGATGACCAGCGTTCCTGGTGTATTTGCCGCAGGCGACATGCAGCGTGGACAGTCGCTCATCGTCTGGGCGATTGCTGAAGGACGTTCCGCTGCCCGTGGCGTGGATCGATACCTGATGGGAGAGTCGGCGCTTCCTGCGCCGTTGCAGTAACCCATCGTTCACACTTCTCCGTTCTCACTTCTCTGTTCGTGTTCAGGTTCATGCTACGTTCTAATGTCCACGAACACGAACACGAACACGAACGTGAACACGAACCGAGAACCGAGCACACAGAAGCGTGAACATATCAGCGCCTCCGTCCATTCCTGACGTTCTGGTCGTGGGCGCCGGCCCATCAGGCCTCGCCACTGCGATCGCCGCCAAGCAGCATGGCCTCGAATACGCCGTTATCGAGAAGGGCGTGCTGGTCAACTCGATATTCAACTTTCCGACGCACATGGTGTACTTCACCACGCCGGAGTTGCTCGAGATCGGCGGTCTGCCTCTGGTGACGCCGTTCGAGAAGCCCACACGCCTCGAGTCGCTGCGCTACTACCGCCGTGTCGTCGACACTTATGGCATTCAGGCGTCGTTCCACCGAGAGGTGACCGATATTGCCCGGCAGGGTGACGTATTTGTCGTCACGACTGCGAGCGTCCCGCCCGGATCGCACCGCGCCAATGGGTCGGAGGATCGTGCTTCCTGGCGCGCACGCGCTGTCGTGCTCGCGATCGGGTACTACGACATCCCGAACTCTCTTGGCGTGCCCGGCGAGCGGCTGCCGCACGTGTCGCATTACTACAAGGAGCCCCATCCGTACTACCGCCAGCGCGTCGTGGTGGTGGGCGGCAAGAATTCAGCGGCCGAAGCGGCCCTCGAGCTCTTTCGCGCGGGTGCCCATGTCACGCTCGTGCACCGGAGGGCCACGCTTGGTGACTCGATCAAGTACTGGGTGCGCCCGGATATCGAGAACCGGATCAAGGAAGGATCAATCGCAGCGCGTTTCGAGACACATGTCGTCGAAATTCGTCCTGATGTGGTCGTTGTCGATCGCGGCGGCGTGCGGGATGAGATTCCAGCGGACGGAGTGCTGTTGTTGACCGGTTACAGACCGGACGTCGACCTGATGCGGCGTGCAGGCGTCCGATGTGACGCGGAGACGCTCGCCCCCGAGCTCAATCCCGAGACGTTCGAAACGAATGTGCCTAATCTGTTCATTGCGGGCGGGGCGGTAGCCGGGCGCAACACGGGGTCCATCTTCATCGAGAACGGCCGTTTTCACGGCGAGCGGATCATCAAAGTGCTGGCGGAGCGGTTCAGCCACTAACCGGCCCGAATGCTTCGGGCGACCGTCGCGCAGGGCAGCAAGGCGATTCGCCGCAAAACGACACCACCAAGACGATTCGCCACAAAGGACACAAAGAACACCAAGGGACCTAATGCACGACCTTGCCCCATGCCGAACGGGGGCTGATCGTTCTCATTTCCAGAAGCTCAATCAATGCGCGGCAGCGCGCCAGGACGCCCTCGCGCTCAAGCAGTGCCTGCCGTTCGAGCGGATCGAGCTCGATGTATTGCGCGAGCGCGTTGACGAGATCCTCATCGGGAACCGCGGGTGGAAACCTGGGCTCAGCGCCGGCCCGCTCGATGGCGACCGCGAGGAGCGCCTCGAGGCGATTCCGATGCCGCCGGAGCTCGCCTCGGTGATCCTCGGGGATCATTTCGGGGAGCGCGTCTATCTGCGCCATCCGATACGTCCTGCCGTCGTCCTCGCCTGTAATGCGGAACCGTTCGAGCCCGCGTAGCACGATGTTGAACCGGCCGTCGTTGAGCGGCTCAGCGTGTGTGATAACTCCGGCGCATCCGATGGGAAACACGGGCGGCCGCCCCTCGTCGCTCGCGCCGCATCCCGGCTGAAGCAGCACCATCCCGATGATGCGGTCGCCGCGAAGCGCATCGCCCACCATGGCGCGGTACCGCGGCTCGAAAATGTGCAGCGGCAGGAAGACGTTCGGGAAGAGAACGACATTGGGAAGTGGAAAGATCGGAATCGTAGAAGGCAGCATAGCCAAGTGCAGAGTTCAAAGTCCAAAGTTCAAAGTAAGTTGGAAAGTGCAACGCGCTCGTTTGACCTTACTTTGCACTTTGTACTTTCCACTTTCAACTTGCTTAGTGAATGGTCCTGGTCTTCCGGTTCATGTAGTCCATCAGGACGTACTGGCCGAGTGTGTACGGCGTGGTGAAGTATGCCTTTCCTCGGCATATCGCTGCCACACGCCGTACGAACGCCACCAGATCGGGATCCCGCGCCAGCATGAACGTATTGATCATGATGCCGGCTTTCTGGCAGGCATTCACCTCGGCGAATGTTTCGGCCACGATGTACGGGTCGAGACCGAACGCATTCTTATAGATCTGCCCGTCCGGGCGGGTGAGCGCGGACGGTTTCCCGTCGGTGACCATCACAATCTGGCGCATGTCTTTCTTCTGCCGCTCCAGAATGCGTCGCGCAAGCCGCAGTCCTTCCCGTGTATTCGTGTAGTAGGGTCCGACACGCACGCGCCCCAACTGTTTCAGCGGGATCTCTTCGGCGGAGTCGTGAAACAGGACGGTGTGCAGCGAATCGCCTGGGTACTGCGTGCGAATCAAATGTGAGAGCGCGAGCGCGACCCGCTTGGCAGGTGTGAAGCGGTCCTCACCGTACAGAATCATGCTGTGGCTGCAGTCGAGCATGATGACCGTTGCGCAGGAGCTCTGGTACTCACTCTGCGCCACCATGAGGTCCTCGTACTCGACGTCAATCGCAGTAACGGGGTCGACTCCGGACTTCACTTGCTCGGAGTAGCGCCGGTGAACGGCGTTGAGAATCGTGCTGCTGGGATCGAGGTTGAGCGTGTCGCCGAACTCGTATGGTTTCGGTGCTGCAGTGGCTTCGACGCCAGTCGCGAGATGGCGCGTGTCGTGGCGACCGGCGCTGCTGCGGCCGACGGACCCGAGCAGATCGCGCAGCGCGCGATACCCGAGGAAGTCGAGTGCTTTATCAGTGACTTCGAATGTGACCGGACCTGCGTCGTCGCCCGATCCGCCGCCCCTGCCTTCGCGCCATTCGCGCTCGCGGTCGAGATCGGGCGCCGACGTGATGAAGCCGCGCTCCATCATGCGCTCGATGATCTGCTGAATCAGATCCTCGAGCTGCTGGCGGGCCATCTCCTGATCGCCGTCGGCCGGTTCGCCGAGCAGCCGCGCGAGCGCTTCCTCGGACAGCACGCCGCCGCTGAAGAGCGCTTCGAGGATGGCGTCGTGCAGCGCCTGCATCGACCGATCTTCGTCACCGTCGGAAGGATCGCCCCAGGGGTTGCTGAACCCGCTCGAGAGCAGCAGGTCGGAGAGCTTCGACACGAGATCTTCAAGGTCGATCTCGTCGAGCAGGTCGCCGGTGTATTTCGTGTACCGGTATCTCATCGTTCGCGGAGGCCTGAAGGCGTTCGCCACCTCGCGTTGGTAGCCTACCTCGCGTTGGTGGCAGGAGGCCTTTAGGCCTCCTCTCAGTTGTAGTACTTCTTCTTTCCCCCAGCGGGAAGCGGTGTCTCGGCCGTGAAGGCGGCCTCGCGCGGAGCAGGACGCCGCACGGGTGTTTCTGCCGCGTGGTATCCGCGTTCGTCGCTGCGGCCGATCTTCTTCAGCGCGTACAGCCCCTCGAGCACGAAATCAACGCCTGCCGCCAGGAGCGGCGCTGGCGCGTTGGCGGGGACGCCGGCCGCCTGCGCCATTTCCAGCAGCCCCTGCACCTCACGGGCGCGCGCGAGCAGCTCCTGAGCGCTCGTCGCGTCCGACAGCTGCAGGCTGCCGCCCAGGTCGAACCACTCGATGACCTGGCGCGTCTCGAGATGCGACAGATATCCGTCGGCGATCGTGCTGACGGCCGCGCGTACCAGCTCACGCGCCACGCTTTCGGCGCCTTTGAGCTCCCCCTCGTATTCGAGCTCGAACTTACCGGTCATCGACGGCAGGGCTGCGTAAATGTCGGTGACGCGTGCGACCGCGGTTTCTTCAGCGTTCACCAGCGCCCGGCGCTCTGCGTTCGATGCCACATTCTCGATCACCGAAATCGGCAGACGCTGGCTCACGCCCGATCGCTTGTCGATCCGGCGGTCCTGCCGCGCCTGGAACGCAATTTCTTCAACGACCTCGGCGACGAATCCCGGCACCTCGGTTCTGACTTCGGCGCCGTCACGGTGGAGCCACGCCTCCTGGGCGGTGATTTTCATCCCTTCCGTGCGTCCGGCTGGATAGTGGGTGCGGATCTCCGAACCGATGCGATCTTTCAGTGGAGTAATGATCTTGCCGCGCGCGGTGTAATCCTCGGGGTTCGCCGTAAACGCCATCAGCACGTCGAGCGCCAGTCGCACCGGGTAACCCTTAATCTGGACGTCACCCTCCTGCAGGATGTTGAACAGGCCGACCTGAATCTTGCCGGCCAGATCCGGCAGTTCGTTGATGGCGAAAATCCCCCGGTTGGCCCGCGGCAGCAACCCGTAATGCATCGTCAACTCGCTGGAAAGCTGAAGCCCCGACTTCGCGGCCTTAATCGGGTCGATGTCGCCAACCATGTCGGCAATGGTCACGTCGGGTGTGGCAAGCTTCTCTACGTATCGCGCGTCTCGCGGCAGCCATGTGATGGGTGTGCGGTCGCCCTCGGCGGCAATGCGGGTACGGCAGGCCGCACAGATTGGGGCAAGCGGGTCGTCATTGACCTCGCACCCGGGCATGACGGGGATCACGTCATCCAATAATGTGACGAGCGCACGCATCAGGCGCGTCTTTGCCTGACCACGCAGACCGAGCAGGATGAAGTTGTGGCGAGATAACAGCGCGTTGACGAGCTGAGGTACGACTGTCTCGTCGTAACCGACAATGCCGGGGAAAAGAGCTTCGCCGGCACGCAGCTTGGCGATCAGATTCTGCCGCACCTCCTCGTGCACGCTGCGGCGCCTGACCTTGCCGCTTTCGACGGCGCGCCGCAATTCACCGAGTGTCGCCGCCTTGGGATTGGACATAATCGGATTCTATCAAGTCGGAAGTCACAAGGTTCAAGGGGCAGTGACGGCGAACTACACTTTGGCTGGTGACTTTCTTCGGATACTCGAATCCGCTGGTCTTCGCGCATCGTGGCGGCTGCGCGCTCGGACCTGAGAACACGCTGGCTGCATTCGATCTTGGCATGGCGGCAGGCGCCGACGGCCTCGAACTCGATGTGCATCTGGCTGCCGATGGGGTGGCGGTCGTGCATCACGATGCGACACTCGACCGGACGACGTCGGCGTCTGGCCGAGTCGCAGCGTTTACGGCGGCGGACCTTCGTCGGGTCGACGCGGGCTGCCGGTTTACCGCCGGTGGCGCGTTCCCCTTCCGGAACCAGGGGATAGGCGTGCCGACTCTTGCCGAAGTGCTTCGCCGCTATCCGGATGTGCCGGTGATTGTCGAGATGAAGGTAGACACAACCGAAATGGGCGAAGCGGTGGCGGGCGAAGTCCGCCGTGCGGCCGCCGCCGAGCGCGTCTGCGCCGCCGGCTACGGTGCGCGCAGCATCGCGGCGGCACGCGCCGTGCTGCCTGAGATGGCCTCGAGCGCATGCCACCCTGAAGTGCGTCTCGCGGTATATCGCACATGGGCGCGGTGGCCCGTGCGGCGAGCCGCGTACGGCGGATACCAGGTGCCAGAGTCGAACGGGCTCACGCGGATCGTGTCACCGCGATTTGTTCGCTATGCGCACGAGGGTGGTTTCAAAGTGCAGGTGTGGACCGTCGACGAAGAGCCAGACATGCGCAGGCTGCTCGGCTGGAGCGTCGATGGGTTGATCAGCAACAGACCCGACGTTGCATCTCGCGTTCGGGATTCATTTCTACGCCCATGAACGCCCCGTCGCTTGAAGACGTCGAAGCCGCCCGTCCGCGAGTGTACGCACACTTGCAGCCAACGCCGCTGCTGCGCCATCCTCTTCTCGACGAGTGGATTGGGTGCAAAACCTGGGTGAAGCACGAAAATCACAATCCGACGGGCGCATTCAAAATCCGCGGTGGGTTGAACCTCGTCGCCCAGCTCAGTCCCGACGAACGGCGCCGCGGCGTTGTCAGCGCCAGCACGGGGAATCACGGGCAGTCGATCGCCTTTGCCTGCCGCGTTCACGGTGTGCCGTGCCACATCTTCGTGCCGGTCGGAAGCAATCCCGACAAGATGGCGGCGATGCGCGCGCTTGGGGCCGACGTGGTGGAGTACGGCCGCGATTTCGACGAGGCCCGTGAACATGTGGAGGCACTCGCGCCGCGAAAGGGGTGGCGCTACGTGCATTCGGCGAACGAGCCCTGGCTGATCGCGGGCGTCGGCACACTGGCAGCCGAGGTCTTCGACGACCTGCCCGACGTCGATTGGATCTTCACGCCCGTCGGCGGGGGAAGCGGTGCGTCGGGTTGTTGCATCGTTCGTACCGGACGCGGCTCGCGTGCGCGCGTGGTCGGTGTGCAGGCGTGCGGCGCCGATGCGTTCGCGCGTTCATGGCGCGGTCCGGCGCGCGTTACCGCCGACCGCGTCGCGACGTGCGCGGACGGCGTGGCGACGAGAACGACGTATGACCTGACGTTTTCGATTCTGAAGAAGGAATTGGATGAGGTTGTGACGCTGGAAGAAGAAGAGTTTGGGGAAGGCGTCCGCGCGGCGCTGCGTCTGACCCACAACCTTGCTGAGCCCGCGGGGGGCGCGCCCCTTGCAGCAGCGCGGAAGATGGCGCCGCAGCTTGCAGGCAGCCGGATCGTCTGCGTCATGAGCGGCGGCAACATCGACGGCGCTACGCTTACCCGCGTTCTCTCGCGTTGAAGCGGCGCGCCTGTTCGGATAGCATCCGCTCGCAGTAGGGCACAGCGCGGCATTCCAGCGCGTTAGTGTCACAACAAGGAGGGCATATGCGACGTTTCATCGTGTGCGCAGGTGTCATGGTCGTCACTCTCGTCGCCGGGGCGATGGCGCAGGGCAAGATCGCCACGCTCGAGGACCACGTGAAGCTCATGAAGTCGAACGCGCAGGCCAACGGTGCGCTGAACAAGGCGGTCGGCTCCGGCAGCTTTGCCGATGCGCGGATGCAGGTCACCACGCTCCGTCAGAATCTGATGACGCTCCAGACGTTCTGGATGGAGAAGAAGAATGCCGAAGCGGTCAAGATCGTGAAGGAGGGTCTGGGCAGGCTGGACGCACTCGACAAGATCCTTGCGGCTCCGGCACCGGACCAGGTGGCCGCGCAGGCGGCGGCCAAAGAATTCGGGGGAAACACGTGCGGCGCGTGCCACAAGATGTTGCGAGAGGGCGACGCCCAGACCGGCTTCCGGTTCCAGGCCGGCAAGAGTCCATTCTAGACGTGGCGGATCTCAGATCCGCCCTGCGTGAAGCGCGCTACATGGCGCGCTACGATCGATCAGTCGTCTCGCTTTCCGGAAGACACCCTCCATCATCCGGGCTGTGAGCTTGCCGGTGTTCGTGTTCTGACGGCTCGGGTGATAGCAGCCGATGATGATCGGCATGCCGTCACCCGGCCGTACGCACACGCCGTGACCAAACTGCGGTCTCGGGGACATCCCCACGCCCCGCCGGCGCAGCAGCTGCACCCACGCATCGAATCCAATCTTGCCGAGTGCAACGACGACGCGGACCCGCGGAAGTTGCGTCATCTCGGCATCCAGGTGATCCAGGCAGCGCGCGATTTCCTCCGGCAGCGGCTTGTTATCCGGCGGTGCACAGCGCACTGCCGACAAAATGTACGCATCCTGCAGCCGCAGTCCGTCGTCCACACGCTGCGATGTCGCGATATTCGCGAACCCCGTACGGTGAAGTGCCGACATCAGGAAGTCACCGGAGCCGTCGCCCGTGAAGGGACGGCCGGTGCGATTCGCGCCGTGCGCGGCGGGAGCGAGCCCCACGAGCAGCAGACGTGCATCAGGGTCGCCGAACCCCGGCACGGGCCGGCCCCAGTACGTGTCGGCGCGATGCGCACGCTTCTTCTCTCGCGCCACTCGCTCGCAATACCCGCGCAGGCGAGGGCACCGTTCGCACGACACAATGGCAGAGTGCACTCGAGCCAGCTGTGGCGGAGCTTCGCTGCTACTCTGCGTTACATACAGGAAAGGAGCGACAGACTTCATCGGGGCGATCAACGAATAGTAAAATACTTAGTTGATCGGTGATGCTCATGAGGATACATGCGTAATCCGGCGCCGCAGAATGCGGCAGAGCTCGAAGCGCACGAAACGCGCGAATGGCTGGAGTCCCTCGACTATGTGTTGCAGTCAGGAGGGCCCGCCAGGGTCGGCCGTCTCCTGAGGGAATTGAGCGACCATGCCCGGCGTCGCGGCGTCAAGCTTCCCTTCACCGCTAATACTCCTTACATCAACACGATTCCCGCGTCAGAACAGCCGCCGTTCCCAGGAAGCCGCGAGATAGAGCGCCGTATCAAGAGTCTCGTACGTTGGAACGCGCTCGCGATGGTCGTGAAGGCGAATAAACAGGAAGAAGGAATCGGCGGCCATATCTCGACCTACGCATCAGCCGCAACCTTATACGAGGTGGGCTTCAATCACTTTTTCAAGGGCAAGGGTCAGGATCACGACGGCGACATCATCTACTTCCAGGGGCACGCCGCTCCCGGCATCTATGCACGGGCGTTCCTCGAAGGGCGGATGGACGCGGCCCAGCTCGAAAACTTCCGTCGCGAGCTGAAGCCAGGCGGCGGGCTTTCGTCGTATCCGCACCCATGGCTGATGCCGGAGTTCTGGGAATACCCCACCGTGTCGATGGGGCTTGGGCCGATCTCGGCGATCTATCAGGCCCGTTTCATGCGCTACCTGGAAGATCGCGGGCTCAAGAAGCGGTCGAACTCCAAGGTCTGGGCATTTGTCGGCGACGGTGAGACCGACGAGCCCGAAACGCTCGGCGCCATCACGCTGGCCTCCCGCGAAAAACTCGACAATCTGATCTTCGTCGTCAATTGCAATCTCCAGCGGCTCGACGGACCCGTGCGCGGCAACGGTCAGATCATCCAGGAACTCGAAGCAGTCTTCCGTGGCGCGGGGTGGAACGTCTTGAAAGTGATCTGGGGCAGCGAGTGGGATGCGCTGCTCGAAAAGGATACAGAAGGCCTGCTGGTCAAGCGCATGGGCGACGTCGTCGACGGCGAGTATCAGAAGTACGCCGTCGAGTCTGGCGCATACGTGCGCCAGCACTTCTGGGGTGTCGATCCCCGACTGCTCGACATGGTCAAGCACCTGTCAGACGAGCAGCTGAAGAAGCTGACGCTCGGTGGCCACGATCCCATCAAGGTGTACACGGCGTACAAGGCAGCCGTCGAGCACCCGGGTCAGCCGACCGTCGTCCTGGCTCGCACGATCAAGGGGTACGGCATCGGCGAGGCTGGTGAGGGCAAGAACATTACACACCAGCAGAAGAAGATGAACGAGGACGAGTTGCGCGCGTTTCGCACCCGCTTCGGCGTGCCGATTGGCGACGAGGAAGTGGCGAAGGCGCCGTTCTATCGTCCTCCCGACAACAGTCCTGAAATCGAGTATTTGACTGAACGGCGAAAGCAGCTGGGTGGCTTCGTGCCGCGCCGGATCGTTCAGGTCGAGCCTCTCAAGACAGACACCTTGCCGGAGCTCTTCGCGGAATTCCACAAAGGCAGCGACGGGCGGAAGGCGTCGACGACCATGGCCTTCGTTCGAATGCTCGCGAAGATGCTTCGCGACCAGGAGATTGGCGAGCTCGTCGTCCCTATCGTGCCGGATGAGGCCCGCACCTTTGGCATGGAAGCGCTCTTTCGACAGGTCGGCATCTACTCCCACGTCGGTCAGCTCTACGACCCGGTCGACATAGACACGCTGCTGTACTACAAGGAAGCGCGAGACGGCCAAATTCTCGAGGAAGGCATTACCGAAGCGGGCTCCATTTCGTCCTTCATCGCCGCGGGCACCGCGTACGCCACCCACGGCATCAACACGATTCCGTTCTTCATCTACTACTCGATGTTCGGCATGCAGCGCGTGGGGGACCTTGTATGGGCCGCCGCTGATTCGCGCACCCGAGGGTTTCTCTGCGGAGGCACTGCCGGCCGGACGACGCTGGCAGGCGAAGGGTTGCAGCACCAGGACGGCCACAGCCATCTGCTCGCCCTCGCTGTACCGAACCTCATTTCGTACGATCCGGCGTTTGCCTACGAGATCGCCGTCATCATCGAGGACGGGATCAGGCGCATGTATCGGGAAGGCGAGAGCATCTTCTACTACATCACCTTGATGAACGAGCAGTACGAGATGCCGCCCATGCCCGAGGGATCGCGCGAGGGCATCCTCAAGGGGATGTACCGATTACGCGCCGCCGAACCGGCCCAGCACCAGCCACGTGCACATCTGCTGGGCGGCGGGGCAATCCTGAACGAGGCCCTCAAGGCGCAGCAGATACTCGCCGGCTACAACGTAGCTGCGGACGTCTGGAGCGTCACCAGTTACCAGGAGCTGTACCGCGACGGCCACGCGGTCGAGCGCTGGAACCGGCTGCACCCGGGCGAGAAGCCACGGGTGCCGTACGTTGCGCAATGCCTTGGCGATGCCACAGGTGCAATCGTCGCGGCGTCGGACTACGTCAAAGTGCTCTTCGACGGCATCGACCAATGGCTGCCGCGTCGATTGGTCGCGCTTGGTACCGATGGCTTTGGACGCAGCGACTCTCGTGCTGCCCTGCGCGACTTCTTCGAGGTGGACGCGAGGTTCATCACCGTGGCGGCGCTCAGCGAGCTCGCCTCGGACGGTTCAGTTCCCGCGAACCTGGTGCAAAAGGCGATTAAGGATCTCGGAATCAACCCCGAAAAGCCGAATCCGGCAACATCTTAGGCTGTAGGCTCTGGGCTTTTGGCCGTGGGCGAGCCTCGAGCCATGAGCCCACAGCCTAGAGCCAGTAGGATCCCTCTGTGACTGAGTTCAAAGTTCCCGAACTGGGTGAGAACGTCACAACTGGCGATGTCCTTCGCGTGCTCGTGAACGTCGGCGACACGATCGAGAAGGACCAGCCCGTGGTGGAGTTGGAGACGGACAAGGCGACCGTCGAAGTCCCCTCGTCGGTGGCGGGCGTCGTCAAAGACATCCGGGTGAAGCAAGGCGACAAGGTAAAAGTCGGCGACACGATCCTGTCGGTCGACGAGAGCGGTGGCGGTGCCGGGAAACCCGCAGCAAGTGAGGCGCGGACCTCTGAAGTTGCACCATCGGAGGCGACAGCGCCCGCCGTTGCGGAACGTGGAAGCAAACAGCCAGATGAGGAGCCTGCGGCGCCACGGCCGGAACGCCCCGCTGCACCAAAGCCCGATCAGAAAGTGGTCTCGATGCCGAGGCCTGGGCGTCCGGAGCCTGTGGCCGCGCGGGCGGCCGACACGCCAAAGCCCAGTCCAGCGGCGTCCCGTCCCGAGCGGGGACCGGCCGCGCCGGCTGCGCCGGGCGTGCGGCGACTTGCGCGTGAGATCGGCGTCGACGTCAACGAAGTACAGGGCACGGGTCTTGGCGGCCGCATCTCCGAGGAGGACGTAAAAGAACACGCGCGGCGCATCGTCACAGGTGCCGGGACGACTCGCGGTGCGGTGGAACGGCGTGGCGCTCCGTTGCCTGACTTCGAGAAATGGGGCGCAGTCGAACGGCAGCCGATGAGCAATATCCGTCGGACGACCGCCCAGCGTCTGAGCCACGCATGGAGCACGATCCCGCATGTTACGCAGTTCGACAAGGCTGACATCACGGAGATGGAGGAGCTGCGGCGGAAATATCGCGAGCAGGTGCGTCAGGCCGGCGGCGATCTCACGGTGACGGCCTTGCTGGTCAAGGTGCTTGCGGTGGCGGTCAAGCAGTTCCCGCAGTTCAATGCATCGATCGACGCCGAGGCGGACGAGATCATCTACAAGAAATATGTACATGTCGGCGTCGCGGTCGACACCGATCGCGGGCTGCTGGTCCCGGTGATTCGAAATGCAGACCAGAAGAACCTCACCCAGATAGCGATCGAGCTGCACCAGCTCGCGCAGAAAGCCCGCGATCGCAAGCTCACGCTCGAGGAGATGTCGGGCGGCGGGATCACGATTTCCAATCTGGGCGGGATTGGCGGCACGTACTTCACGCCGATCATCAACTGGCCTGAGGTCGCGATCCTGGGGGTCTCACGAGGCATCATCGAGCCGGTATGGCGCGGTGCAGCGACGCCAGCGGAACAGGGCAGTTCGAACCGCGTCGAGGCGTCGAACGGTACGTTCGAGCCGCGACAGCTTCTGCCGCTGTCGCTCTCATACGACCATCGTGTCATCGATGGGGCGGACGCGATGCGTTTCCTTCGCTGGGTTGCCGAAGCGGTCGAGCAGCCGTTCCTGCTGTCGCTCCTGGGCTGACAGTGACGTTGTCACAGATTCTTCACACAGGATCCTGATGGCGACCGAATCCGTACAGGTAGCTGTGCTCGGCGCCGGCCCCGGTGGGTATGCGGCCGCGTACTACGCGGCGGATCTCGGGATGAAAGTGGCGCTGATCGACGAGGAGAAGAATCCCGGCGGCGTCTGCCTCTACCGCGGGTGCATTCCTTCGAAGGCTCTCCTTCACGTAGCCAAGGTCATCGATGAGGCGCGCCATGCACGCGCCTGGGGCGTCACGTTTTCCGAGCCGAACGTCGACGTGGACCGGCTGCGGGCCTTCAAGCAGGGGGTCGTGGACAAGCTGACCAGCGGAGTCGGCCAGGTCGGCCGCTTTCGAAAGGTGAAGTACCTGCCGGGACGTGGGACGCTCACGGGCCCGCGATCGATGACGATTGCCAGCGCTGGCACGGAGACAGAGCTGCAGTTCGAACACTGCGTGCTCGCCACGGGGTCGTACCCGGCACGCGTTCCATCCCTGTCGATCGACAGCGCGCGGGTGCTCGACTCGACATCGGCCCTGGACCTGCCGGACATCCCCGGCTCGCTGCTCGTCGTCGGCGGCGGCTACATCGGATTGGAGCTGGGCACGGTTTACGCCACGCTCGGCAGCAGAGTGTCCGTGGTCGAAATGACGTCGGGACTGCTGCCTGGCGCCGATCGTGACCTCGTAAACGTCCTGCACAAGCGGGTCGAAAAGCTGTTTGCCGCCATCCTGCTGAACACGAAGGTGCTGAACGTCGCGGAGGCATCGGATGGGATCCGGGTTGTCTTTGAAGGCGACGTGACGCCGAAGGAACAAACGTTCGACCGTGTGCTGGTCGCGGTCGGGCGCCGACCGAACTCGAAGATTCCGGGTCTCGAGTCCACTCGTGTCAAGGTTGACGAGAAGGGGTTCATCGAAGTGGACGGTCAGCGGAGGACTGGGGAGCCGACTATCTTTGCGATTGGCGACGTGGTGGGCGAGCCGATGCTCGCGCACAAGGCGTCACACGAGGCTCGTGTGGCAATCGATGCGATTGCCGGCAGCAAGGCAGTGTTCGAGCCGCTTGCTATTCCCGCGGTCGTATTCACCGATCCCGAAATCGCATGGTGCGGGCTGACCGAAGCCGGGGCCAACTCCAGCGGGATCGCCGTTGAAGTCGCGAAGTTTCCCTGGGGCGCGCTGAGCCGCGCGATCACGATCGACCGGCCCGATGGACTAACAAAACTGATACTCGAACCACAAACTGGCCGTGTGCTCGGCGTCGGGATTGCCGGCAGCGGCGCTGGGGAGCTCATTGCCGAAGGCGTCCTGGCGGTCGAAATGGGCGCCACAGCCGAGGATCTCAAACTGACCATCCATCCGCATCCGACGCTGTCGGAATCGCTGATGGAGAGCGCCGAGGTCTTCTTCGGCCAAAGCACCCACGTCTACAAACCAAAGCGTAAATAGGGATAAACTTGGGAATCGAGGACACATGGACAGGAAAACGATTCTGATTGCGACGTGTGCCGTACTGACGGCGATTTGGGGGCTGCAGATTGCGCGCGCGCAGGGGGCATCGCTGGCCGCCGGCGTGTACACCGAGGAACAATCGAAGCGCGGCATGGAACTGTACAAAGCACAGTGTGCCTCGTGCCACGGCGACGACCTGAAGGGAAACGAGATCATTCCGGCCCTGACAGGCGACACCTTCACGGGGAACTGGAAGGGAAAGTCGGTCGGCGACCTGTTCGAGAAGATCAACATGACGATGCCGGCGCTCGATCCCGGGTCGTTGACCCCGGAGCAGACCTCCGATCTCATCGCGCACATCCTGAGCGTTGCGAAGTATCCGGCAGGGAAGACCGCGCTGGCTACGACGATGGATGCGCTCAACCAGATAAAGATCGACGCGCCCAAGTAACTCCAGTAGCCGCGCAGGCCTAAGCCTGCGCTCTACCATAGGTGGTAGTAGCGCGCACGCTTAAGCGTCCGCGCTACGGCTACCGGCTATCGACTGGCAACGGAGAGGTGTGGATGGAAGTCGTACCGGTAAGAATCGCGCCGCGCGGTTTTGGGTCGACGGCACGGCGCGACTCTTGGTGGGTGACCCCGCTGGCGGTGTTCATCGGCTTGTCGCTGTTCATCGTGTATGCGACATGGGCCGCCTTCCAGGACGCGCATTACACCTACGGCCCCTACCTCTCTCCCTTTTACT
>Ga0075430_100000213_pt1 | contig 39796 bp, 42 predicted proteins | sample RhiMetdeltSRZDD4_FD_75294 | JGI IMG/M metagenome (GOLD analysis project Ga0075430, IMG submission 75294) | Populus rhizosphere microbial communities from Tennessee, USA - Rhizosphere MetaG P. deltoides SRZDD4 | ecosystem: Host-associated > Plants > Roots > Rhizosphere > Soil | place: USA... | reverse complement strand
GTGGTGCGGCCGCGGCGCAGGTCGGAAGCGTCGACCACGTCGTCGTGCAACAGGGTCGCGGTGTGGATGAACTCGATCACCGCCGCGAGCGCAATGCGCGCGTCCGAGCTGCCGTTGTCCGGGCTTCTGCGGCCCTTGTATCCGACCGCGCCGCAGGCGAGAAGGAGCAGCGCGGGACGCAGGCGCTTGCCGCCCGAGGCGACCAGGTACTCGGCCACCTGGCGCACCAGCGCCACGTCGGAGTCGAGCCGGCGCGCGATCAGCGCGTCCACGCGCGCGAGATCTTCCGCCACCAGCGCGAGCGCGTCGATTCGCGTGGACACCAAGCTCATGATTAGCTTATAATTCTAGGTCTTTTCCGAAGCCAAAGCTCAGTAAGTAGGCAATCCAATAAGGTAGGCAAAGGTAGGCAATCCAATGTACGCAGTGATCAAGTCGGGCGGTAAGCAATACCGCGTCGAATCGGGCAAGCAAGTGCGCGTCGAGTCGCTTACGGCGGACGTCGGCGCCGCGGTCGCGTTCGAAGAAGTCCTGCTCGTCGGCAGCGGCGACGCGGTCAAGGTCGGCGCGCCGCTCGTCGCCGGCGCCAAGGTGAAGGCCACCGTGGTAGCGCACGGGCGCGGCGACAAGGTGAAGATCTTCAAGCTGCGCCGGCGCAAGCACTATCAGAAATCGCAGGGCCATCGGCAGAACTACACCGAGGTCCGCATCGACGACATCCAGGGCTAATTCATGGCACACAAGAAAGCAGGCGGGAGTTCCCGCAACGGACGCGACTCGAAGGCGAAGCGCCTCGGGGTCAAGGTCTACGGCGGCGAGCGCGTGAATGCCGGGCAGATCCTGGTGCGCCAGCGCGGCACGCGCGTGCACGCGGGCACCAACGTCGGCATCGGCCGCGACCACACGCTGTACGCGCGCGTGACCGGACAGGTGCAATACGCGGTGCGCGGCGCAGACGGAAACAACACTGTGAGCGTAGTAGCGGAAAACTCGCCGGCTTAGCCGGTCACTACTCCATCGGAAGCCCTATCGCAGCCAGGTAGGGCTTTTTTATTTCTGATATGAAATTCATCGACGAGGCGAAGATCGAGGTCCACGCCGGCAAGGGCGGCGACGGCGCCGCGACCTTCCGGCGCGAGAAGTACATCCGCTACGGCGGGCCGAACGGCGGCGACGGCGGGCGCGGCGGCAGCGTCTGGGCGCGCGCCGATCGCAACATCAACACGCTCGTCGACTACCGCTTCGCGCGCATCCACCGCGCCGAGAACGGCGTGCGCGGCATGGGCTCGGACTGCGACGGCCGCGCCGGGCGCGACGTCGAGCTGCGCGTTCCGGTGGGCACCGTGATCCGCGACGAGGACGACGATGCCCTGGTGGCCGACCTCGCGCACGACGGCGCCCGCGCGCTTCTCGCTCGCGGCGGCCAAGGCGGCCTCGGCAACGTGCATTTCAAGTCCAGCGTCAACCGCGCGCCGCGCCAGTTCACGCGCGGCGAGCCGGGCGAGAGCCGCAACCTCGCGCTCGAGCTGCGCGTGCTCGCCGACGTCGGCCTGCTCGGGCTGCCGAACGCCGGCAAGTCGAGCTTGATCCGCGCGGTGTCGAGCGCGCGCCCGAAGGTCGCCGATTACCCGTTCACCACCCTCAACCCGTCGCTCGGCGTCGCGCGCGTCGGCGAGACGAGCTTCGTGCTGGCCGACATCCCGGGGCTGATCGAGGGCGCCTCCGAGGGCGCCGGGCTCGGCCACCAGTTCCTGCGGCACCTCGCGCGCACACGCCTGCTGCTCCATATCGTCGACGTCACCAGCGAGGCGATCGCCAAGGATGTGCGCGTGATCGCGGCCGAGCTCAAGAAGCACGCCAAGGGACTGGAACGCAAGCCGCGCTGGCTGGTCTTCAACAAGATCGACGCCGTGGGGGACGCGGACCGGCGCGTCGAGGGTGCCCTGCGCGCGTTGCGCTGGACGCGCCCATGGTTCAAAGTCTCGGCGCTGACTGGGGAGGGCTGCGACAAGGTCATGAAGGCAGCGGCGCGCGAGCTCAAATGATCGGGCAGGCGAAAACGCTGGTGGTGAAAGTCGGCTCTTCGCTCGTCACCAACGAGGGACGCGGGCTCGACGCGGACGCCATCGGCCGCTGGGCCCGGCAGGTTGCCGAAATCCATCAGATCGGGAAGAAGGTCGTGCTCGTCTCGAGCGGCGCGATCGCCGAGGGCATGCAGCGCCTGGGCTGGACCCGGCGCCCGCACGCGATGCACGAGCTGCAGGCCGCCGCCGCGGTCGGCCAGATGGGGCTCGCCCAGTGCTACGAGAGCTGCTTCCGCGGCCACGGCCTGCGCAGCGCGCAGGTGCTGCTCACCAATGCCGACATGGCCGACCGCCAGCGCTACCTCAACGCGCGCTCCACGCTGCGCACGCTGCTCGGCCTGGGCGTGATTCCGGTGATCAACGAGAACGACACCGTGGCGACCGACGAGATCAAGCTCGGCGACAACGACACGCTCGCCGCGCTCGTCACCAACCTGATCGAGGCCGACGCGCTCGTCATCCTCACCGACCAGGCCGGGCTCTACGACTCCGACCCGCGGAAGAACCGGCAGGCGAAGCTGGTGGAGCAGGCCGACGCGAGCGATTCGCGCCTGGAGAACCTGGCCGGCGGCGCGGGCAGCGCGCTCGGCAAGGGCGGCATGCTGACCAAGGTGCTCGCCGCGCGGCGCGCGGCGCGCAGCGGCGCGCACACCGTGATCGCCTCGGGCGCCGAGCCCGAGGTGCTGGTGCGGCTCGCGCGCGGCGAGCGCATCGGCACGCTGCTCACCGCGCAGACCGTGCCGCTCGCGGCGCGCAAGCAGTGGCTCGCCGACCACCTGGCGGTGGCCGGTCGCGTCAAGCTCGATGCCGGCGCGGTGAAGGCGCTGGTGCGCGACGGCAAGAGCCTGCTGCCGATCGGCGTCACCGAGGTGGCGGGCGAGTTCCAGCGCGGCGAGGTGGTGGGCTGCCTCGACCCCGCGGGACGCGAGATTGCGCGCGGCCTCGCGAACTACTCGGCGGCCGAAGCGCGCCAGATCATCCGCAAGCCCTCGGGCGAGATCGAGGCGATCCTCGGCTACGTGGACGAGCCCGAGCTGATCCACCGGGATAATTTAGTGCTGCTTTAGCAGCGCTCAATTGCGGCGAAGGCTTAGTAGCCGCGGGGGATGTCTTCCTTGAGGCTGCCGGTAAACGAAGCGCCGCCGCTCCGCAGCGCCAGGAGGGCCTCGCGCACGCCGCCGACGGGCTCGCGCTGCGGGCAAAAGTACTCGCGATACAGCGCGACGTGCCAGTGCTGCGCGCTACGCGGGTCGATCGTGCGCCACGGCCCGGGCTTGCCGAACCACTCACCGCCCCGCCCGAGCGCGTAGATCCGCACATCGCCCGCCGTGCAGCGCATGCCTTCGAAGCTCACGTTCTCCGCTCCGGTGTTGCTGCGGGCGACCAGCGTATAGCGCACCACGCCGCGATCGACGTTGAGCGAAGCGCTGTCGACGAAGAAGCGGAATGGGCTTGCCGGTCCGGCGGAGAACTCGATCAGGTCGCGCTCCCGGGGATAAGCCGGCGGGGCCACTACCTCATCGCTCGGCACGAGTCGCGCCTCGTTGCCGCGCTCCCAGTCGCTCTTCTCCTCGACGTGGCCGCACGCCGCAAGCACGGCCGCGGCGAGCAGCGGGGCGAAAGGCGCAGCCCTCAATCGAGGTCGCTGGCGAGCGCCGCGCGCTGCTCGGCGGACAGCTCCGCCGTCGCGCGGTACTGGGCGTGGTCGACGCCGACCGTCACCGCAGCGCCCTGCCGCAGCCGATCGCGCATCACCCCATCGAGCTCGAAGCGCAGGAAGTGCACCGAGGACGTCTTCTGCTCGTTCTCGCGCTCGAGGTCCTCGTCGGCGATGGCGTGGACCCGGGCTGCGCCGGCGACCTCGATCCAGACCCGGCGCTCGATCCCCTTGAGCGCGCCGAGCATGCGCTTGCGCTGGGCCTCGTCGGGATACTCGATCAGCATGGTCGCCTTCCAGTTGCTGCCGTCCGGGACCAGCGGGTTGTAGGCGTCGAGCTCGTGCTGGATGCCTTCCTCCTCGAAGATGCGCTCGATGCGCAGCATCTCCTGCACCTGGTAGCGGATGGTGAGCTCGTCCTCGAAGAGCAGCGTGACATGCGCGCCGAGGTGCACCGTGCGACGCTTCTTGTGCTCCATCACCCGGGCGCGGAACGCCGGGCGCTGCCTGGCGTACGCCTCGAGGGACAGGAGTGAATCGCGTTCGATCATCGCGCTACCGGATGGCGGCCTCGATCTCGCTGAAGGTGCGCGCCACCTCGCCGCCGGCGGGGAGCGCGACGCCGAGCTGGCGCGCGATCTGCGAGAGCGAGAAGATGCCGCGCACCATCGCGCGGCGCGCCGCCGGCGCGAGCGGCCGGCCCGGCGGGATCTCGTCGAAGTCGATCACCAGCGCATGCTGGCGGCCGGCGCGGCGCAGCGTCTCGAGCACGTGGCCGACGCGCGCCGCCGCGACGTCGGCGAGCGCGATCACCTCCACCTGCTCGGCCGGAATCATGATGTCGCCCACGGTGAGCTCGTCGCGCCGCAGGCCGCGGTCGATGGCCACGCGCATCGGGCGCTCGCCGAGGATGTCGGTCGCGGTGATCACGCCCAGCACGTTCTCGTGCTCGTCGACCACCAGCAGCAGACGCACGCTGCGCGTGATCATGAACTGGTTCGCGCCCGCGAGCGGCGCCTGCGGCCGGATGGTCGCGGGCGTGGTGCGCTTGAGATCGGTCATCACTTCCAGCGCCGGCGACTCGACGGTGACCTTGGCGGCCGGCGCCTGCGTCGGGCGGCGAAAACCGCCGCCCGCGCCGAGTTCGCGGATCGACAGCGCCTCGTATTCGCGCTCCATCGCTAGCCCGCGGCTTGCTGGCTGCGCTGCGCGCGCTGGCGGCGGTCGGCCAGGAGGTAGCGATGCAGCTCGATCAGCGCCTGGCGGTACACGTCGCGCTTGAAGTCGATCACGCTCTCGAGCGGTACCCAGTAGTCGTGCCAGCGCCAGGCGTCGAACTCCGGATGGCCGCTCGCGCGCAGCTTGACGTCGCAGTCGCGCCCGACCAGGCGCAGCAGATACCAGATCTGCTTCTGCCCGCGGTACGCGGCGCCCTTGGCCTCGCGCTGGCGGCGCGCCCAGCGCTCGGGCACGTCGTAGCGCAGCCAGTCGCGCGTGCGGCCGAGGATGCGCACGTGGGCGCGGGCGAGGCCGATCTCCTCCTCGAGCTCGCGGTACATGGCCTGCAGCGGCGTCTCGCCCGCATTGATGCCGCCCTGCGGGAACTGCCACGCATGCTGGCTCACTCGCTTGCCCCAGAACACCTCGTTCCTCTGGTTGGCAAGGATGATGCCGACGTTCGGACGGTAGCCTTCCTTGTCGAGCATGGGCCGGACCGCCTTCAGTTAGAATGCCTCGAACGATTTTTCCACAGGCCAACGCGGAAGACAACGCCGGCAAGAGCGGCCGGTAATAGCAGACCACGCCGGCCTGGCGCGATGAAAACATCCAAGTTTTTCCTTGCCACGCAGAAGGAAAGCCCGGCAGAGGCGGAAATCGTGAGCCACCGCCTGATGCTGCGCGCCGGCATCATCCGGCGCCTGTCGGCGGGCGTCTATACCTGGCTGCCGCTCGGCATGCGCGTGCTGAACAAGGTCGAGACCATCGTGCGCGAGGAGATGAACCGCGCCGGCGCGCTCGAACTCAGCATGCCGGTGGTGCAGCCGGCCGAGCTGTGGCAGGAGTCGGGACGCTGGCAGGCCTACGGCCCGGAGCTGCTGCGCTTCAAGGACCGCCACGAGCGCGACTTCGTGATCCAGCCCACTTCCGAGGAGGCGATCACCGAGCTCGCGCGCGCGGAGCTGAAGAGCTACCGCCGCCTGCCGGTGCACTACTACCAGATCCAGACCAAGTTCCGCGACGAGCGTCGCCCGCGCTTCGGCATCATGCGCGGGCGCGAGTTCATCATGAAGGACGGCTATTCGTTCCACGCCGACTTCGCCGACCTCGAGCGCGAATACCGCAACATGCACGACACCTACACGCGCATCTTCACGCGGCTCGGCCTGCGCTTCCGCGCGGTCGCCGCCGATACCGGCGCGATCGGCGGCACCGGCTCGCACGAGTTCCATGTGCTCGCCGAGTCGGGCGAGGACGCGATCGCCTTCTCCGCCGAGTCGGACTACGCGGCGAACGTGGAGCTCGCCGAGGCGGTCGCGCCCGCCCCGCGCGCGGCCCCGGCCCAGGAGATGAAAAAAGTCCCGACGCCGGGCAAGACCACCTGCGAAGAGGTGGCGCAGCTGCTCAAGCTCGACCTGAAGAAAACCGTCAAGGCCGTGGCGGTGATGCACGACGACCAGTTCTACCTGCTGCTCGTGCGCGGCGACCATGTGCTGAACGAGATCAAGACGCAGAAGCTGATCGGCGTTTTCCGCTTTGCCACCGACGCCGAGATTCAGAGATTCCTCGGCTGCAAGGCCGGTTACATCGGCCCTGTCGGCGCCAAGGTGAAGGTCATCGCGGACCGAACGGTCGCCGCGATGAGCGACTTCGTGTGCGGCGCGAACGAGGAAGGCTTCCATCTCACCGGGGTCAACTGGAAAAGGGATCTGGCGGAACCCCAGGTCGCGGATATTCGCAACGTGGTGGCCGGCGACCCGAGCCCCGATGGCAAAGGCCGGCTCGAGATCGCGCGCGGCATCGAGGTCGGGCATATTTTCCAGCTGCGCACGAAATACTCGGAGGCCATGAAAGCCGGTTTTCTGGATGAACAGGGTCAAACCCGGCCCTTCGAGATGGGCTGCTACGGGATCGGCGTGACGCGCATCGTCGCCGCGGCGATCGAGCAGAACCACGACGGGCGCGGCATCATCTTCCCGACGCCGATGGCGCCGTTCCAGGTGTGCCTGGTGCCGATCGGCTACCACAAGAGCGACGCCGTGCGCGCTGCAACGGACAAGCTTTATCGGGAAATCGCCGATGCGGGGATCGATATCCTTCTCGATGATCGCGACGAGCGGCCCGGGGTGCTGTTCGCCGACATGGAGCTCATCGGCATCCCGCACCGGCTGGTGCTCTCGGAGCGCGGGCTCGCCGCGGGCAACGCCGAGTACAAGGGCCGCCGCGACGAGAAGCCGCAGGACCTCGCGCTCGCCGGGCTCGTACCCGCGCTGAAATCGCGGCTCGGATGAGGCGGCTTGCCTTCCTCGCCCTCCTGCTGCCTTCGGTTTGCCTCGGCGGGGCGCAGATCTACGAGCCGCTCGCCGACAGCGTGCGCCAGCGGCTCTCGATCATGGTGTCCGACCGCGCGCCGGCGTCGATGCATTTCCGCGAGGCCTCCGACGGGCAGCGCTGGCTCGCCGAGATGGACCGGCGCCTTGAGGGTCGCATTCCGGACCGCCAGCAGAGGCTCGAGCTGCTGCGCACGGTGCAGTACGAGGCGACGCGCGCGCGGCTCGATCCGCAGCTCGTGCTCGGGGTGATCGAGGTCGAGAGCGGCTTTCGCAAGTACGCGGTCTCGCGCGCGGGCGCGCGCGGCTACATGCAGGTGATGCCCTTCTGGGTGAAGCTCATCGGCCAGCCGAGCCATAATCTGTTCCACCTGAGGACCAACCTCGCCTACGGCTGCGCGATCCTGCGCCACTACCTCGACCTGGAGAGGGGCGACTATTTCCGGGCGCTCGGCCGCTACAACGGCAGCCTGGGCAAGCCCGAGTACCCCAACCTGGTGCTCACCGCCTGGCGCGGACGCTGGAAGTACGAGGGGCCGACCGCGTGAGGAGCGACTGACGTGATCGCCCGCGTCCTCGAGCGCAACCCGCGCTTCTCCAACTGGCTCTACGGCTTCACGCCGCCGGAGCGCGGCCCGATCGAGCTCGTGCACCGGCGCGTGTACATCCTGCCGACGCGCCTGGGCTGGTTCTTCGCCGGCACGCTCGCGGTGCTGCTCGTCGGCTCGATCAACTACGCGCTGCAGCTCGGCTTCGCGCTCACCTTCGTGCTCGCGGGCCTGGGCCTCGCCGGCATGGTGCACACTGCGCGCAACCTCGCGCGCATCGCCGTGGCCGCGGGGCGCGCCGAGCCGGTGTTCGCCGGCGAGTCGGCGCAGTTCCGCCTGTACCTCGACGGGCGCGGGACGTTCGACCGGCCGGCGATCCTCGCGCGCCATCTCGGCTCCGACTCGCAGTTCGTGGTCGACATCGCCCCGGCCGCGGTCGCCGAGGTGGTGCTCGCGCGGCCCGCGGAGCGCCGCGGCTGGCTGCCGCTCGGGCGCGTGATGCTCGAGACGCGCTTTCCGCTCGGCCTGTTCCGCGCCTGGAGCCATGTCGAGCCCGATGTCCGCTGCCTGGTCTATCCGCGCCCCGAGCGCTCGGCGCTGCCGCCCTTCAGCGGCGAGGCGGCGGCCGGCGCGCTGCGCACGCCGACCCCGGGGAGCGATGACTTCGCCGGCTTGCGCGGCTACCAGAAATCGGACTCCCCGCGCCACATCGCCTGGAAAGCGGTCGCGCGCAGCCAGGAGATGCTGACCAAGCAGTTCGCCGGCGAGGCCGCGTCGGAGCTGTGGCTCGACGCCAAGCTGCTTCCCCAGGGCCTGACGCTGGAACAAGTCCTGTCGCGGCTCGCGGGCTGGGTGCTCGCCGCCGAGCGCGCCGGCGCGCACTACGGCCTGCGCCTGCCCGGGGTGGAGATCGCGCCGGCGCGCGGCGATCTGCACCGCGCCGCCTGCCTGCAGGCGCTGGCGTTGTATTCATGAACCACCCTCTCGCGCCGGAGCAGCGCCAGATCGGCGCGCGCGAGCTCGCCTGGCTGATCGCCTCGCTCGCGCTGGTGGTGGCCCCGCACGCGCTGCGCGCGCCGTGGTGGCTCACGCTGCTCACGCTGTGCCTGTACGGCTGGCGCATGTATTTCGCGCTCGATCGCGGGCCGTTGCCTTCCCGCTGGCTGGTGCTCGGGGTCGCCGCGGTCGGCATGCTCGGCGTGTGGATCGAGTACCGCACGCTCTTCGGCCGCCAGCCCGGCATCCTGCTGCTCATGCTGTTCTCGGGCCTGAAGCTGCTCGAGACGCGCACGCATCGCGACGCCGCGATCGGCGCGTTCCTCGGCTACTTCCTGGTAATCACCAACTTCCTCTACACGCAGGGCATCCCGACGGCGGCGACGATGTGCCTCGCGATCTTCATGCTCACCGCCGCGCTGGTCGGCTTCGCCGCCCCGCAACGCGCGGCGCGCGCCAACCTGCGCACCGCGGCGCTGCTCCTCGCGCACGCCGCCCCCGCGGCGCTGGTGCTCTTCGTGCTCTTCCCGCGCGTTCAGGGCCCGCTCTGGGGATTGCCGCAGGATGCGTACGCCGGCATGACCGGCCTATCGGACACGATGGCGCCCGGCGCGCTCTCGAGCCTTGCGCTGTCGGATGCGATCGCGTTCCGCGCCGAATTCCAGGGCGCCTCGCCGCCGCCGCCCGCGCGCTACTGGCGCGGACCGGTGCTGTGGGACTTCGACGGCCGCACCTGGTCGATCGGGCCGAGCTTCCTCACCGGCTTCGTCGCGCCGCGCGGCGGGCGCGATGCGTACCGCTACGAAGTGGTGCTCGAGCCGCACAACCGCACGTGGCTGTTCGCGCTCGAGACCGCGGCGAGCCTGCCGGAAGGCGCGCGCATGAGCTTCGACGGCCAGATTCTGTCGGCGACGCCGGTGCGCGCGCGCATGCGTTACGAGCTCGCCTCGGTGGTGGCGCCCGAGCCGCGCTCGAGCGAGCCGGCGGGCGTGCTGCGCCGCGCGCTGCGCCTGCCCGAGGGCTTCAACCCGCGCGCGAGCGAGCTCGCCGCCGAATGGCGCGCCGCGTCGGCCGACGACGCCGGGGTGCTGCGGCGCGCGATCGACTTTCTGCGCGACGGCGGTTTCGTGTACACGCTCGAGCCGCCGCTCCTCGGCCCGGACTCGGTCGACGAGTTCCTGTTCTCCACCAAGGAGGGGTTCTGCGAGCACTTCTCCTCCGCCTTCGTGTTCCTGATGCGTGCCGCCGGCGTTCCCGCACGCGTGGTGACCGGCTATCAGGGCGGCGAGCTCAATCTGGTGGACAACATCCTCACGGTGCGCCAGTCCGACGCCCATGCCTGGGCCGAGGTGTTCCTCGCGGGGCGCGGCTGGCTGCGCGTCGATCCGACCGCCGCCGCGGTGCCCGGGCGGCTCGAGTCCGGGCTCGCGCGCTCGGTGCCGCAGGCCTCGGCGCTGCCGCTCATGATGCGCCCCGAGCTCGAATGGCTGCGCGCGGTGCGCGACCGATGGGAGGCGGCGGCGCACAAGTGGAACGTGTGGGTGCTCGGCTACAACCCGGAGCGCCAGCGCGACCTGATGGCGAGCGTCGGTATCCGCGACGCCGACTGGCGCACGCTCACCGCGGCACTCTTCGCCTTCCTGGGCGCGATGACGCTGGTGCTGCTCGCGTGGTCGCTCAAGCGCCTGGCGCGCCCCGATCCGCTGCAGAAAGCCTGGCGCGCCTTCTGCCGCAAGCTCGCAGCGCGTGGCGTCGAGCGCTCGCCCGCCGAGGGGCCGCGCGACTACGCCGCGCGCGCGGCGCGCGCCCTCCCCACCGCGCGGCGCAGCATCCTGCGCATCGGCGCGCTCTACATCGCGCTGCGCTACGGCGCGCACGCGAGCGCCGCGGGGCTCACGCGCTTCCGCAAGCTGGTACGGGAATTCCGCCCCACGTGAGAGCCCTCCTGTTGCTCCTGCTGGCCGCGCCGCTGCTCGCCCACGCCTCGTACGCGGGGCGCCCGGAAGTGCAGGACTTCGTGCGCGACTTGGCGAAGCGCCACGGCATCGCGGAGGGCGAGCTCAAGCGCGTGTTCGCGAAAGCGCAGCGCCTCGAGCCGGTGCTCGAGGCCATCGCGCGACCCGCGGAGCGCGTGCGCACCTGGGAGGACTACCGCGCGCTGCTCATCACCGAGCGTCGCATCCGCGAAGGCGTCGAGTTCTGGCGCAAGTTCCCGCGCACGCTCGAGCGCGCCGAGCAGAAATACGGCGTGGCGCCGGAGTACGTGGTGGCGATCATCGGCGTCGAGACCTTCTACGGCCGCAACACCGGCAGCTGGCGCGTGGTGGACGCGCTGACCACGCTGGCCTTCGACTATCCGCCGCGCGCCGGCTTCTTCCGCAGCGAGCTCGAGCAGTACCTGCTGATGGCGCGCGAGGCGGGCATCGACGTGTTCTCGGTGCGCGGCTCGTACGCCGGCGCGATCGGCATCCCGCAGTTCATGCCCTCGAGCGCGCGGCGCTACGCGGTGGACTTCGACCGCAACGGCAAGATCGACCTGCAGCGCAGCCGCAGCGACGCGATCGGCAGCGTGGCCAATTTCCTCAAGGTGCACGGCTGGCAACGCGACGCCGACGTCGCGGTGCAGGCGCGCGTCGCGGGCGAGGCCTGGCGCCCCTTCATGAACGGGCGCTTCGAGCCCCGGCACTCGATGACCGAGCTGCGCGAGGCCGGGATCGAGTTCGATTCGCCGCAACCCGCGGGCGCCAACGGCGTGCTGATCGAGCTGGCGAACGCCGACCGGCCGAGCGACTACCGCGTCGGCCTGCGCAACTTCTACGTCATCACGCGCTACAACCGCAGCGCGCTCTACGCCGCGGCCGTCGCCGAGCTCGCCCAGGAGCTCAGAAAGGCCTACGACTTGGGCAGGTAGAGCAGCGGGTCGACCGCCGCCGCGCCCTTGCGGATCTGGAAGTGGAGCTTGTCGCCGAGCTCGGCGATCTTCTGCCCGCGCGTCACGCTCTGCTGCTCCTTCACCAGGATGTCCCGGTTGTGCGCGTACACCGTGATGTACCCCTGGTCGTGCTTGATCACGATCAGCTTGCCCAGGCCGGCGATGCCGCTGCCCACGTAGGTGACGCGGCCCGGCGCCGCGGCGATCACCGCCTCGCCGCTGCGCCCCTCGATGTCGATGCCTTTCTGGCGCGGCTCGGCGAAGCCGGCGATCACCTTCCCCTTCACTGGCCAGGCGAAGGTCATCGGGCGCACTTCGAGCTTGGGCTCTTCGCGCGGCAGGGCGGCGACAGCAGGTTTTTGTCCTTCGACTGCAGGTTTCTGTCCTTCGACTGCAGGTTTCTGTCCATCGAGCGGGCGCGATTCGATGCGGCTGCCCGCGCGCCCGCTGCCGACCGTCACCGCGGGCTGCACCGGCGGCTGCACGCGCAGCACCTGGCCGACGCTGATCTTGGTCGGATCGTCGAGCGAGTTCCACTGCGCGACGTCGCGATAGTCGTGGCCGTGGTCGAGCGCGATGCTGTAGAGCGTGTCGCCGCGCTTCACCGCATAGAAACCTTCGGGCACGGCATTCGGCGCGGGTGAAGCGACCGGTGGCGCCGCCGGGGGCGCCTTCACGGCGGCGGCCGCCCGCGGCGGCGGCGGACGCCGATCCTCCACCGGCGCGGAGCCGCGCGGCGACGCGCAGCCCGCGCCCAGCGCCAGCACGAGAACCGCGACGATCGCTCTCACGCCTTGCCCACCTCCATCGGCACGAAACGCACCGCGTCGAGCGCCGACTCGAGGAAACCGCGGCCGTTACGCTCGACGAGCACCAGCCGCTGGCTGCCGCCGGGCTTCCCGGCCGGCGCGAGCGGCAGCACCATTCTGCCACCGGGCGCGAGCTGGCGTAGCAGCGCTTCCGGCATGCGCGGCGCCGCCGCCGCCACGATGATCGACTGGAACGGCGCTGCGCCTTCGAGCCCGGCGTAGCCGTCGCCGTGCGCGAGGCGCAGGTTCTTCAGGCGCAGCGCGAGCAGGTTCGCGCGCGCGCGCTCGAGCAGCCCCTTGATGCGCTCGATCGAATAGACCTCGGGGAATACCTGCGCCAGCACCGCGGCCTGGTAGCCGCAGCCGGTACCGATTTCCAGCACCTTGCCCGGCTGCTTCCTTTCGAGCAGCATTTCCGTCATCCGGGCCACCACGTAAGGCTGCGAGATGGTCTGGCCGAAGCCGATCGGCAGCGCGGTGTCCTCGTAGGCGCGGCTCGCGAGCGCTTCCTCGACGAAAAGGTGGCGCGGCACCGCGGCCATCGCGGCGAGCACGCGCTCGTCGCGGATGCCCTGCTCGCGCAGGCGGTCCACCATGCGGGCGCGCGTGCGCGGCGAGGTCATGCCGATGCCGGAAGCCTTTTTCAACTGGTCAGCCACTCCTTCGCGGCCGCGAGCTGCGCGTTGTGCGTGAGGTCCATGCGCAGCGGCGTCACCGACACGCGCTGCGCCTCGATCGCGTGGAAGTCGGTGCCCGGCCCGGCGTCAGCCGCGCCGCCCGCCGGCCCGATCCAGTAGGCGGTCTCGCCGCGCGGCGTCTGCAGCTTGACCACCGGCTCGGCCTTGTGGCGCCGCCCCAGGCGCGTGACCTCCATGCCGCGCAGCGCGGCGGGATCGACGTCGGGCACGTTCACGTTGAGCAGCACCGGCTCCTTGAACGGCCGACGCTTGAAGCGCTCGACGATCTCAACCGCGACGCCGATCGCGCTCTCGAAATGCTCGCCGGTCTTGCTGGTGAGCGAGACCGCGACCGAGGGGATGCCGAGCAGGTAGCCCTCGGCGGCAGCGGCGACGGTACCGGAATAGATGGTGTCGTCGCCCATGTTGGCGCCGAGGTTGACCCCGGAGACGATCATGTCGGGCAGGAACTCGAGCAGTCCGGTGACCGCGATGTGCACGCAGTCGGTCGGGGTGCCGTTCACCGAGTAGTAGCCATTCGGCGCACGCCGCACGGTGAGCGGGCGGTCGAGCGTGAGCGAGTTCGAGGCCCCGGAGCGGTCGCGCTCGGGCGCCACGACCGTGACCTCCCCCAATTGGCGCAGCGCCTCCGCGAGCAGCGTAATCCCCGGCGCGAAGTAGCCGTCGTCATTGGACACCAGGATTTTCACGCGGACGATTCTACAGGCGCCGCACCCGCCGTTCGGACCTGCGGGCGCCGATCTTGCCTGCGGGGAACGACCGGAGAATTGCCGCATGCGCTGGCTGTACATCGGGCTCGCCGTGGCGTTCGTCGCGCTGGCCGGCGCGATCGCCGGCGCCGGCTGGCTCGTCGGCACCGAGGCCGGTCTGCACTGGGCGGCGGCGCAAATCCCCGCGCTCCGCTTCGAAGGATTGCGCGGACGGCTCGCCGGCGAGATGCACGCGGACGCGCTCGCCTACGAGACCCCCGGGATGCGCATCGAGGCGGAGAAAATCCGCCTGCGCGCGCACCTCGCTGCGCTCCTCGGCGGCCGGCTCACCATTGATCCGCTGCACGCGGCTGCGGTCGCGATCGAATGGCGGGAGTCCGAAGAGAAGAACCTCGAGCTGCCGCTGCGGATCCATGTCGCCAATGCCCGCATCGACGCGCTCGAGGTGCGCCGCGGCGCGGCGGGCTACCTCGTCCGGGAGCTCGACATCGAGCACGCGCGGCTGGGACGCGAGGTTTCGGCGGCGGCCTCGCTCTACTGGCCCGACGAGCGCTTCGCGACGCGCGCCCGGCTGCGGCTCGGCGGCAGTCTCGAGCGCATCGAGGCGCACGCGCTCGCCGATGTCGCCGGGGTTGCAGTCGAAGCCCGCGCGGTCGTGGTGGCGAAGTCGCTGCAGCCGCTGCAGGGAATCGAGGCGCGCGCGGGTGCGATCGATCTCGCCCGCTTTCATGCCGCCCTGCCGCACACCGGCTTCCATGCCGCGCTGAGGGGCGAAATGAGCGCGGGCGGCGCCCTGAGCGGCATGCTCTCCCTGGAAAACACGCTGGCCGGCACGATCGACGCCGACCGGTTGCCTTTCACGCGCCTCGACGCGCGCTTCCTGACCGATTTCGCCTCGGCGCGCCTCAGCGGCATGCGCATCGCCTTGCGCGGCGGCGGGTCGGTGCAGGGCGAAGCCGAGCTCCAGCCCGGCAACGTGCGCGCGCGGCTGGTCGCCGCGGGCGTGGATCTGCGCTCGCTCCACTCGCGCCTGCGCCGCACCGCGCTGCACGGACCTCTGCAGGTCTGGGTCGACGAGGAACGCCAGTGGGCGCGCGGCAGCCTGACCCAAGAAGGGATCGGCCTGACCGCGGACGTGTTGCGCACCGGCAGCGTGATCGACATCCGCGAGCTGCGCGCGCTGGTGGAGGGCGGCGCGGTCAGCGCGACCGGCAGGGTCACCCTTGCCGGGCCGACGCCCGTCTCCCTCAAGCTGGAGGTCGCCCGCTTCAATCCCGCGGCGATCGGCGACTATCCGGCGGGCTCGCTTTCGGGCTCGGTGACGGTCGCCGGGCGGCTGAGCCCGCGGGATGTCGATCTCAAGTGGAGCTTCCGAGATAGCGAGCTCTACCGCCGCGCTTTCCTGAGCGCCGGTACGGCACGGATCGTGGGCGAGCGCGTCGCCGCGGCTGACGGCGATGTCCACCTCGGCGCGAACCGGCTGAACGTGCGCGGCGCTTACGGCCGGCCGGGCGACCAGCTCGCGCTCGCGCTCGACGCGCCGCGGCTGGAAGAGTTCACGTCGGTCGCGGGCAGCTTGCGCGCGCGCGCTACCCTGAGCGGATCGCTCGACAATCCCCGCGCCGCGCTGTCCGCGGAGGCGAGGATGCTGAAATTCGGCGCCGTGGAGCTAGCGAGCGCAAGCGCGAAGCTTTCGGGGACCCGGACGGCCCACGACATCGAGCTTGCCGCCTCGGCGCCGGAGCTTCCGCTCGAGCTCGATTCCCGGCTGAGGGGCGGCTGGAGCGGAGCGCGTGGCTGGGTCGGCGAGATCCGCACGCTGAGGAACGCGGGCGCTTATCCGCTCGAGCTCGTCGCGCCCGCGCCGCTGCGGCTTACCCACCGGGCGGTCGAGCTCGGCCGCCTGGAAGCGCGCGCCGCAGGCGGCCGCGTTCTGGTGCGCGAGGCCGCGTGGTCGCCGGCGCAGGTCGCGTCGAGCGGCGAGTTCAACCGGCTGCCGGCGCAATGGCTGATCGTCGCCGCGCAGCTCGACCAGAAGCTGGACGCGAGCCTGCGGCTCGACGGTGAATGGGAGCTCGCGCGCAAGAAACACATGGAAGGCGTGATCCGCGTGCGGCGCGCGGACGGCGACGTCGCGGTGAAGGGAGAGCGGCCGGTCGATCTCGGCCTCGAGAGCGCGGCGCTGGAAGCGCGCTTCAGCGGCGGACGCGCCGCCGGCGAGCTCGAGGCGAGCTCGCGGCTCGCGCGGCTGCGCCTGGCGGGCGAGCTCGTGCCCGCGCTCGCCTTGCAAGGCAGGATGGAGTTCGCCGAGCTCGGCGTGCTCACCCGGCCGCTCCTCCAGGAGGTGCGCCTCGACGGCCGCGCTTTCGCCGAGCTGCGCGCGACCGGCACGCTCGCCCGCCCGCTGCTGCACGGCACGCTCAACGGCGAAGCGCTGGCGCTGGAGTATCCCGCCTACGGCGTGATTCTCAAGGAGGGAAAACTGATCGCGCTGCTGGATGGCGAGCAGCTGCGTCTCGAGTCGCTCACCGCGCAGGGCCGCGAGGGCAGCCTGAGCGCGAAAGGAACCGTGCCGCTCGCCCTGGCCGGCGCGCGCCTCGCCTGGCGCGCGGACAAGCTCACGCTCCTGCACCGTCCGGACATGCGCCTCGTGGCCTCGGGCGAAGGCGAGGCGAGCTACGACGGCAAGCGCGTTACGCTCACCGGGGACCTGCGCGCCGAGCGCGGCCACTTCGAGATCGCGCGCGAGCGCCTGCCGCGGCTGGGCGAGGATGTGGTGGTGCTCGGCGACCCCGAGCTGCGGCGCGCCGAGGGCCGGCCGAAGCTGCCGCTTACGCTCGACGTTCGACTGGACCTCGGCGGGAACCTCGTCGTACAGGGATACGGCTACGACGGCAAGGTAGCCGGCCTCGTCGACCTCGCCACCACGAGCGACGGCGAGCTACGCGCCTTCGGGCGCATCCACGCCGTCAACGCCACGTTCCTCGCCTACGGCCAGCGCCTGCAAGTCGATCCCGGAGTGCTGATCTTCGACGGGCCGCTCGACAACCCCGCGCTGCAGATCACCGCCTGGCGCCGCAACCAGCCGGTGGAAGCAGGCGTGCAGCTCACCGGCACGGCGCGCGCGCCGATCGTGAACCTGGTGTCGCAGCCGCCGGTGCCGGAAGGCGAGCGGCTGTCCTGGCTGGTGCTCGGGCGCCCGCCGAGCAACGCCACGCAGGCCGACCTCGGCCTGCTGCAGGCCGCGGCGGGCGCGCTGCTCGCCGGGGGCGACTCGGTACCGCTCGACCGGCGCATCGCGCGTCGCTTCGGGCTCGACGAAGTCTCGCTGCGCGGCGGCAGCGAGGTTGCCGACCGCGTGGTCGCGTTCGGCAAGCGGCTGTCCGACCGGCTCTACATCAGCTACGAGCAGGGCCTGGGCGCGGTCGCGACCAACCTGGTGAAGCTCGACTACGCGCTCGGCCGGCGCTGGACGCTGCGCGCCGAAACCGGCAGCGCGAGCGGCGGCGGTCTCTTCTACCGCTATGCCTGGGACTGAGTCCGCAGCCAGCCGAGCGCGCGCGCCTCGTCGCGGAAGGCGCGCAGCGCCGCACCCTGGTGCGAAGCGAGCACTTCGAGGTACTGATGCGAGGCGCGCACCTCGTCGGAGTCGCCGAGCAGCGCGACGCGCACGCCCTTCACTGCGGCAAGCTGCCGGAACCGCTCGGCCGCGGTGCTCGGCTCGAGCTTGAAGATCGGCCGCGAGTTGCGCACCCAGATCAGGATCTGCCTCGCCGAGCTCTTGCGCGCCTCGCCGATCAGCGCCTGCACGAACTCGAGCGTCTCCTCGAGCGTTTTGCGGCCGAAAAGCTCCGCCCGCAGATGGTCCTGCATGAGTTCGAAGTGGAAGTGCATCCCCGTTTTCTTGCGGGGGATTCTGGCACGGGCGCCTATAGCGTCCGCTTGTGAAACTTGCGTCGCGAAATGAACTACTTCTTCAGCAGCGAGCGCAGCATCCAGGCGTTCTTCTCGTGCACCTGCATGCGCTGCGTGAGGAGATCGAGCGTCGGCTGGTCGTCGGCGCGCTCGGCGACCGGCAGTAATTCACGCGCGGTCTTGACCACGGCTTCCTGTCCCTCGATCAGGAGCCTCACCATCTGCTCCGCCTTGGGCACGCCGGCGGTTTCCTTTACGCGCGCGAGCTCGAGGTACTCGCGATAGGTGCCGGGCGCATAGTGCCCGAGCGAGCGAATGCGCTCGGCGACCAGGTCGATCGCGTTCCACGCCTCGCTGTACTGATCCATGAACATCTGGTGCAGCGTCTGGAACATCGGGCCTTCCACGTTCCAGTGGAAGTTGTGCGTCTTCAGGTAGACGACGTAGGTATCGGCGAGCAGGCGCGACAGGCCCTTGGCGATCGCGGCTCGGTCTTTCGCGGAGATTCCGGTGTCCATGGCGGAATCGTAGGGTCGCGGCGCGCGGTCCGGCCAATGGTATTTGCCGATGCCGCGCTTTGAGTAAAGCTATGGGGAAACTGGTCTCCGTGGCGAGATTTGAACTCGCGACCCCTACCACCCCAAGGTAGTGCGCTACCAGGCTGCGCTACACGGAGAGATGCGCGATTTTACCCTTGCAGCTGGTCGAGGACGGCGCGCAGCTCGCGCTTGATCGCGGCCACGTCCACGCCTGGACCGTGCGGGATGCGCCCCTCCGAAAGCGGCGCGCGCGGCGCAGACGGCTCGGGCTTGTCTTCGGCCTCGGTGCGGGAATTGTCCAGCCGCGCGTTGTCCAGGCGATTGCGCGCGCCGCTGATGGTGAAGCCTTCCTCGTACAGCAGTTGGCGGATGCGGCGGATGAGCAGCACTTCGTGGTGCTGGTAGTAGCGCCGGTTGCCGCGGCGCTTGACCGGCTTCAGCTGCGTGAATTCCTGCTCCCAGTAGCGCAGCACGTGCGGCTTCACCCCGCAAAGCTCGCTCACCTCACCGATGGTGAAGTAGCGCTTCGCCGGGATCGGCGGCAGCTCAGCTTTCCTGCGGCTTTGCTCCATGGCGCGCCTTTTCGACCATCGCCTTCAGCTTCTGTGAGGCATGAAAGGTGACGACCCGGCGGGCGCTGATTGGTATTTCCTCGCCGGTCTTGGGATTGCGCCCAGGGCGTTGCGGCTTGTCGCGCAGCTGGAAATTGCCGAAGCCGGAGAGCTTGACGCTCTCGCCGCGCTCCAGCGCGCCGCGGATTTCCTCAAAAAACGCCTCGACCATGTCTTTGGCCTCGCGCTTGTTCAGCCCGACCTTCTCGAACAAGAGGTCGGCCAGCTCGGCCTTCGTCAAAGTCATTCCCGGGCTCCCCCTGATTCCCTTTTATGTCCGGAGACTTGCGGCAAATTTGCGGCCCAGCAGGGCGACCAGCGCGTCGCGGGCAGCGTCTGCCTCCGCATCCGTAAGGGTCCGTTCAGTATGTTGCATAACTACCCGGAAAGCAAGGCTTTTCCGGTCTGCGGGGACGCCGGGCCCGCGGAACAGGCTCAAAAGCGTTATCAGGCGCACGATGGGGGGTTTTTCGGCCTGAATAGCGTCAAAAATCGCCTGGACCGGGGTCTCCAGGGGGAAAAGCATCGAGATGTCCCGGACTACCGTCGGCTGGTCGGAAGGCACCGCGGGGTGGGGGAGCGGCACCGTCTGGAGCGGCCCGGCATCGAGCTCGAAGAGGACCGGCGCCTGGGGCAGCTCGTACTTCTGCTGCCACTTGGGGTGCAACTCGCCGATCCAGCCCACCGGGGCGCCGCCCAGGCTGACCCGGGCGCTGCGCCCGGGGTGGAAGGCCGGGTGCTCCGCCGGCTCGAAGCGCGGCGCGAGCGGCGCCATCAGGCCTTCCAGGTCCGCCTTCACGTCGAAGAAGTCGACCATGCGCGGCGCCGTGTCCCACTGCCCGGCCAACGCAGGACCGAACGCCGCGGCGCCGATGCGAATCGGCTGGCGCAGGCCACCGACCGAGAGCGGGCCGTCCTTGGCCTGCGGGTCGCGCAGGAACACGCGCCCGACTTCGAACACGCGAATGCGCGGGACCTTGCGGAAATGGTTTTTCCTCACGACCTCCACCAGTGGAGCGATCAGGCTGGTGCGCATCACGGACTGCTGGCTGGCGATCGGGTTGAGGAGCCGGACCGGGTTCGCCTCGCCGGCGAAGTCGCGCTCCCAGCCCGGCTCGACGAAGCTGAAGTTGATCACCTCGTGGTAGTCGGCGGCGGCAAGCCGCTCGCGCAGCACGTGCAAGGATCTTTTCTGTTCAGGAACCACCAGCATCGTGGCGGCCACCTTCGGCGGGTGCGCGCCGATGCGCTCGAAGCCGTACAGGCGCGCCACTTCCTCGATCAGGTCTTCCTCGATAGCGATGTCGAAGCGATAGGACGGGGGGGTTACCGTGAAGGAACTACCCTTGACCGAGTGCTTGAAGCCAAGCCGCTCGAATGCTGCGCCCATCTCTTTCGACGGCACCGGAACGCCAATCACCTTCTGCGCACGCGCAACGCGCATCGCGACCGGCTTGCGCTTCGGCAGTCGCGCCACGGTGTCGACGGTAGGGCCGGGCTCGCCGCCGCAGATGTCGAGAATCAGGCGCGTGGCGCGCTCGATGCCGTCGACGTTGTTGTTGAAGTCGACGCCGCGCTCGAAGCGGTGCGAGGCGTCGCTCGTGAAGTTGTAGCGCCGCGCGCGGCCCTGGATCGCGTCGGGCCAGAAGAACGCCGACTCGAGGAACACGTTCTTCGTGCGCTCGTCGGCCTTCGTGGTCTCGCCGCCCATGATGCCGCCCAGGCCGATCACCCCCGAATCATCGGTGATGCACAGCACCGACTCGTCGACCTCGACTTCCTGCTCGTTCAGCAGCAGCACTTTCTCGCCCTTGCGTCCCCAGCGCACCACGATCGGCCCGCCCAGCTTGTCGAGGTCGTACACGTGCAGCGGCCGCCCAAGCTCCAGCATGACGTAGTTGGTGACATCGACCAGCGCCGAGATCGAGCGCTGGCCCGAGCGCTCCAACCGCTCGCGCATCCACGCCGGCGTTGCCGCCTTCGCGTTCACGCCGCGGATCACCCGGCCGGCGAAGCGCCCGCAGGCGTCCGGGGTCGGCAGCTTCACCGGATGTTTGTCGGCAATCTTCTTCGGCACCGGCTTGATCGCGATCGGTGTGAGCTTGCTCCTCGTTTCTGCAGAAACCTCACGCGCGCCTCCGAGAACCGAAAGGCAGTCGGCACGGTTCGGCGTGAGCTTGAGGGTGAGGATATGGTCATCAAGGCCGAGCGCCCCACGAGCGTCGGTTCCGCTCTTGCCTTCGATCTCGAGCAGGCCCGAATGGTCGTCCGAGAGCCCGAGGTCGCGCGCCGAGCAAAGCATGCCGTGGCTTTGCACGCCGCGGATTTCCTTCACGGCGGTTTTCATCAGCGGCGCTTTCATGCCGGCGCGCACGTTCGGCGCGCCGCACACGACCCGGAAGATCTCCTTGCCGGCCTTCACTGTGCACACGGTCAGCTTGTCGGCGTTCGGATGCTTTTCCACCGCCGCGATCTCGCCGACCACCACGTTGCCGAGGCTCGGAGCAAGCGGCTCATAGCCTTCCACCTCGATGCCGGACATGGTGAGCTTGTGCGCAAGCTCGCGACCCGAAAGTTTCGGGTTGCAGAAACTGCGCAGCCAGCTCTCGGGAACGTTCACGAAAACTGCTCGAGGAATCGCAGGTCGCCGTCGAAGAACAGGCGCAGGTCCTCGATCCCGTAGCGCAGCATGGTCAGGCGCTCGAGGCCCGAGCCGAACGCGAAGCCGATGTAGCGCTCCGGGTCAAGGCCGAAGTTGCGCACCACGCCGGGATGCACCTGCCCGGACCCGGAGATCTCCAGCCACCGGCCTTTCAGTTTCATGTCGATCTCGGCCGATGGCTCGGTGAACGGGAAGAATGAAGGACGGAAGCGCAGCTCGAGCTCATCGTTCTCGAAGAAGCGGCGCAGGAACTCGGTGTAGACGCCCTTCAGGTCGGCGAAGCTGATGTGCTCGTCGATCCATAGGCCCTCGACCTGGTGGAACATGGGCGAGTGCGTCGCGTCGGAATCGACGCGGTAGGTGCGACCCGGCGCGATCACCTTGATCGGCGGCTTGTGCATCTTCGCGTAGCGCATCTGCATCGGGCTGGTGTGCGTGCGCAGCACGAGCGGCCGGCCCTCGCCGTCCTTGAGGTCGACGTAGAACGTGTCCTGCATCGAGCGCGACGGGTGGTTCTCCGGGCTGTTCAGCGCGGTGAAGTTGAACCAGTCGTTCTCGATCTCCGGGCCGTCGGCCACGTCGAAGCCGATCGAGCGCCAGATCTCCTCGATGCGCTGCCAGGTGCGGATGACGGGGTGGATGCCGCCGCGCCCGGCGCTGCGGCCCGGCAGCGTGACGTCGAGCGCCTGCTCGGTCAGGCGCGCGCCGAGCTTCGCTTCGGCGAGCGCGGCGCGCCGCGCCTCGAGCGCCGCCTCGATCCTCTGCTTGGCGGTGTTGAACGCGACACCGGCGGCCCGGCGCTCTTCGGGTGACCCCTGCGGCCGGAAGCCAGACAGCTCCCCGCTCTTGCCGAGGTAGCGCGCCTTCGCGTTCTCGAGCGAGGCGGGGTCGGGCGCCGCCGCGAAGTCGGCGAGCGCCCGCTCGACGATTCCGCCCAGGTCCTGCATCGGCTAGTGCGCGATGCTGGCCTTGACCTGGGCGGCGATCTTGTCGAACGCCGGCTTGTCCATCACCGCGAGGTCGGCGAGCACCTTGCGGTCGATCTCGATGTTGGCGCGCTTGAGCCCCGCCATGAACACGCTGTAGCTCATGCCGAGCTCGCGCACCGCGGCATTGATGCGCGCGATCCACAGCGCGCGGAACTGACGCTTCTTCTGGCGGCGGTCGCGGTAGGCGTACTGCCCCGCCTTCATGACCGCCTGCTTCGCGATCCGGTAGACATTCTTCCGGCGGCCGCGGAAGCCTTTGGCCTGCTTGAGGACCTTCTGGTGGCGCGCGCGCGCCGTGACGCCACGCTTGACTCTTGGCATGGCGCGCTCCTTAAGACGAGTACGGCAGCATCGAACGGATCGCCGCCGTGTTGGTATGGTCCACGCCGCTGCGGCGGCGCATCTGGCGCTTCCGCTTGGTGGTTTTCTTGGTGAGGATGTGGCGCTTGTAGGCGCCGGCGCGCTTGATGGTGCCGCTACCGCGCACCTTGAAGCGCTTCGCGGCGCCCCGCTTGGATTTCATCTTGGGCATGACGGAACTGTTCCTTCTCTTTTAGCTTGACGCCGGGCGGTCCCCGCCTACGCGGGGACGCTTCAACTGCCGCGGCCATCACTTATACGAACTTAAGGCGGGTTTCTCCGCCCCCTACTAAGCTGCCTGACGCTTCGGAGGCGTGGCTGGCTTGACTGCCTGCTTCGGTTGCTGCGGCTTCGTTTCCTTTACCTTCTGCGGCGGCGCGCCCTTCTTCTTCGGCGCGAGCACCATCACCATTTGCCGGCCCTCGAGCTTCGGAAACTGCTCGACCACGCCGACCGCGTCCAGATCCTTGCGCACCCGGTCGAGCAGCCGCTCGCCGAACTCCTTGTGCGCCATCTCGCGGCCGCGAAAGCGCAACGTCACCTTCGCCTTGTCGCCCGCCTCGAGGAACTGGATCAGCTTGCCGAGCTTGATCTTGTAGTCGCCTTCGTCGGTGCCGGGTCGGAACTTGATTTCCTTGACCTGGATCTGCTTCTGCTTGAGCTTCGCCTCGTGAGCCTTCTTCTGCTCGCGGTAGCGGAACTTGCCGTAGTCCATCAGCTTGCAGACCGGCGGGTTCGCGAGCGGCGCGATTTCCACCAGGTCCACGTTCTGCTCCTCGGCGAGCCGGAGCGCTTCCATTACCGGCTTGATTCCGAGCTGGTCACCGTTTTCCGCTACCAGGCGCACCTCCGGGGCGGTGATTTCCCGGTTGATGCGCTGCGATCTCTCGAGTGCGATGTGTGAAAAGCTCCTTCGTACGTTTACAAAAATTTAGCCGTGCTACCGCGCTCTCGCCTCGGCTTGGAGGCGCGCGGTGAAGGCTTCTAGGCTCATCGCCCCGAGGTCCTCGCCGCTGCGCGTGCGCACGGCCACCGTTTCAGCCTGCATCTCCTTGTCGCCGACCACCACTTGGTAGGGCAGCTTCTGCAGACTGTGCTCGCGAATCTTATAAGAAATCTTCTCGTTCCGCAAATCCAAAATCGCCCTAAATCCTTGATTCACGAGTTTATTTTTCACCGACGCGGCATAGTCCGCCTGGCGCTCGGTAATGTTCATCACGACCGCCTGAAGCGGCGCGAGCCACAGCGGAAACGCCCCCGCGTGGTGCTCGATCAGGATGCCGATGAAGCGCTCGAAGGATCCGACGATCGCGCGATGCAACATCACCGGCGTGTGGCGCGCATTGTCCTCGCCCACGTATTCCGCGCCGAGCAACCCCGGCATGCTGAAGTCGACCTGCATGGTGCCGCATTGCCAGACGCGGCCGATGCCGTCCTTCAGCGAATACTCGATCTTCGGGCCATAGAACGCTCCCTCGCCCGGTGAGAGGGCGTAGCTGACGCCCGATTTTTCGAGGGACTGCTTGAGCGCATGCTCGGCCTTGTCCCAGACCGCGTCGGAGCCGATGCGCTTTGCCGGCCGCGTGGCGACCTTGTAGATGATGTCGGTGAAGCCGAAGTCCCGGTACACCTTCTGCAACAGCGCGGTATAGGCCACGCATTCGGAAAGGATGTGCTCTTCGGTGCAGAAGATGTGGCCGTCGTCCTGCACGAAGCCGCGTACGCGCATCAGGCCGTGCAGCGCGCCCGAGGGCTCGTTGCGGTGGCACGAGCCGAACTCGCCGTAGCGCAGCGGCAGGTCGCGGTAGCTGCGCACGCCCTTGTTGTAGATCAGGATGTGCCCGGGGCAGTTCATCGGCTTCACCGCGTAGTCGCGGTTCTCCGATGACGTGGTGAACATGTTTTCGCGGAAGTTCGCCCAGTGGCCGGTCTTTTCCCAGAGGCTGCGGTCCAGGATCTGCGGGCCGCGCACTTCGTGGTAGCCGTTTTCGCGGTAGACGCGGCGCATGTACTGCTCGACCTGCTGCCAGATCGCCCAGCCCTTCGGGTGCCAGAACACCAGGCCGGGCGCGTGCTCCTCGATGTGGAACAGATCGAGCTGCGTGCCGAGGCGGCGGTGGTCGCGCTTCTCCGCCTCCTCGAGCATCTTGAGATACGCGTCCTGGTCTTCCTTCTTGCCCCACGCGGTGCCGTAGATGCGCTGGAGCATCTCGTTCTTCGAGTCGCCGCGCCAGTACGCCCCGGCGACGCGCATCAGCTTGAACGTCTTGAGCTTGCCGGTCGAAGGAACGTGCGGCCCGCGGCACAGATCGATCCAGCTGCCCTGGCCATAAAGCGAGATCGTCTCCTTCTCCGGTATGGAGGCGATGATCTCGGCCTTGTATTTCTCCCCCATGTCCGAAAAGAAGCGTACTGCCTCATCCCGGGCCATGACTTTTCTTTCTACGGGCAGATCTTTTTTCGCGATCTCCTGCATGCGCTTCTCGATCGCCGCCAGGTCCTCCGGCGTAAACGGACGCTTGTACGCGAAGTCGTAGTAGAAGCCGTTTTCGATCACCGGACCGATCGTGACCTGGGCTTCGGGAAAGAGCTCCTTCACCGCCTGCGCGAGAAGGTGCGCGGCGGAGTGGCGGATGATGTCGACGCCCTCCGGATCGCGCTCGGTGATGATCTGCAGCTGCGAATCGTGGTCCAGCCGGTGGGCGAGGTCGACGAGCTTGCCGTCCACCTTGCCGGCGAGCGCGGCGCGCGCGAGCCCCGCGCCGATGGCGGCCGCGACTTCGGCGACGGTGACGGGTCCGGGAAACGACTTCGACGAGCCGTCGGGGAGACGGATATGGATCACTGCGTGGGCATTGCGAGCGAGAGTGCATACTATCACGATGAAATTGCCGCTTTCTCTCGCGATCAGTCCCTACGATCACGTTCGTGAGTTGCGCCCGCAGGGGATCGAGCTCACCGTGCTGAGCCTTCAGATCGAGGAAATCTTCTACCGCTTCACGCGCTTTCGCGAATGGCACGCCTCCGAGATGTCGTTCGGCAAGGTGGTGTCGATCCTTTCGCAGCCCGCGCCCGACATCATCGCCATCCCGGTGTTTCCGTCGCGCGTCTTCCGCCATTCCGCGATCTACACGAAACTCAGGGCGCCCAAGGACCTGGAAGGCAAGCGCGTCGGCATCCCCGAATGGGCGCAGACCGCCGGCATCTACGTGCGCGGGCTGCTGCAGCACGAATACGGCGTCGACCTGCGGCGCATCGAATGGATCCAGGCGGGCGTGCGCGAAGCCGGCCGCGAGGAAAAGGTCGATCTCAAGCTGCCCGCGGGCATCCGCGTCACGCCCCAGCCCGGCAAGACGCTCGCCGGCATGCTGAAAAGCGGCGAGCTCGACGCCGCGATCTCGGCGCGTGATCCGGGAGGCGCGCGCATGTTTTCCGACTACACGGGGCTCGAGCTCGAGTATTTCAGGAAGACGCGGGTCTTCCCGATCATGCACGTGGTCGTGCTGCGGCGTGACGCGTACGAGCGCGACCGCTGGATCGCCATGAACCTCTTCAAGGCGTTCGAGGAGTCGAAGCGCGCGAGCCTTCAGCGGCTCACCGAGATCGGCATCTCGCACATCCCGATGCCGTGGCTGCCCGAGCACGCGCGGCGCTGGCAGGATGTCGCGGGCGAGGATTTCTGGCCCTACGGCATCAACGCAAACCGCCCGACGCTGGAGGCGTTCCTGCAATACGCCCACGAGCAGGGCGTCGCGACGCGCCGGTTGAAGGTGGAAGAGCTCTTCGCGCCCGAAACCCTCGAGCGCGCCAAGATCTAGTCCAGCTTTATTCCGATTTCTTTCACGACCTTCGCGTACTTCTCGTAGTCGCGCTTGATCAGCGCCGAGAACTCGTCCGGCGTGGTGAGATAGGGATCGAGCCCGCCCGCAGCGTTCATCTTCTGCTTGATGTCGGGATTGTCGAGCACGCGCCTAAGCTCGGTTCTTAGGCGGGAAAGGGTCGCTTCCGGAATCCCCGCGGGGCCGAACAGGCCCAGCCAGATGGAGTTCTCGAAGCCGGGGTAGAACTCGCCGATCGTCGGCAGTTCCGGATACTGCTGCGAGCGCTGCGCACCCGACACCGCGAGCGGGCGCAGCCGTCCGGCCTTGATCTGCGGCGCGTTCGAGCTACCCGACCAGACCGCGACGGTGTCGCCCGCGACGGTGGCCGCAGCGGCGGGCGCGCCTCCCTTGAAGGGGACGTGCAGCAAGTTGATGCCGGCGCGTTGCTTCAGCATCTCCATAGTGAGGTGGTGCTGGCTGCCATTGCCGCCCGAGGCGTAGGGCAGCGGCGGGTTGGCCTTGCGCGCGTACTCGATGAACTCGGGGAAGGTGCGCACCGGGAGCGACGGGTTGACCGTAAGGACGAACTGGTTGGCCGCGACCGTCGCGACCGGCGTGAGGTCGCGCAGCGTATCGATCGGCATCTTGTAGAGATGCGGGTTGATGGTGATCTGGCTGTCGGCGAGCAGCCCGAGCGTGTGCCCGTCGGGTTGCGCGCGAGCGACGAACTCGTTCGCGATGTTGCCATTCGCGCCGGTCTTGTTTTCCACCACGACCGGCTGGCCGACGTTGTCCGAGAGCCTCTGCCCGATGAGACGCGCCGCGATATCGGGCGCGCCGCCGGGCGGGATGGGCACCACGATCGTAATCGGGCGCGACGGGAATTGCGCGTAAGCGGTGCCGGCGCAGGCGATGCACAGGAGGAAAGCAAGTCGGATTTTCATGCCAACCCCGCAGCAAAGCTCTCAGTCTGCCACGATGCGGTGCTCGCGCACGACCGCGCCGATGCGCGCGGCCTCGCGGCGCTCGGCGAAGAGCGATTGAAAGAGCTCGCGCATCATGCCAGGAGGTTGACCAGCTCCAGGGTCCAAGCCTCCACGAATTCGCCCGGATAGCCGGCCTGGCGCAGCGCCCAGCGGAACTGGTTGCCGAGCCGCGCTTTCTTGTATACGTTGAGCTTGTGCGTGCGGGCGAACTTCGCGGCGCGCGCGAAGATCGCTTCGTGCGCGTTGCGCAGCCTGAGGGCATCGCTGCGCTCGCGGGACTCCAGGCGGGAAGGCGGCACGCGCTGCACCAGGTCCGCGGTGATCGCCGCGGCAAGCGCGTCGACCTCGCTGGTATCGAACCACTGCAGGAACTTCATGAGGTGGTGGTAGGCGCGATTGGACTCGAACCAACGACCCCTACCATGTCAAGGTAGTGCTCTAACCAGCTGAGCTACGCGCCTAGCAGTCATAATTTTACCGTAGAGTTTTTGCCATGGATCTCATCATCTGGCGGCATGCCGAGGCCGAAGACGGTGTGCCCGATCTCGAACGGAAGCTGACTGCCAAGGGGCGCAAGCAGGCCGAGCGCGTGGCGCAGTGGCTTCTGCAGCGCCTGCCCTCGCGCTTCGCGGTGATCGCGAGCCCCGCGGCGCGTGCGCAGCAGACCGCGGAAGCGCTCGGCGTGCCGATCAAGACCGACCGCACGCTCGCGCCGGGCGCAACGCCGGCGGCGATCATCAAAGCTTGCGGCTGGCCGGACGCCAAGAGCACCGCGGTGGTGGTGGGCCACCAGCCGGACCTGGGCAGGCTCGTGGCCCACCTGGTCGCCGGGCAGGGCATGAGCACTTCGATCCGCAAAGGCGCGCTGTGGTGGATCAGCAACCGCGTGCGCGAAGAGAAAGACCAAGTCGTGGTCCGCGCGGTGGTGTCACCGGACCTGCTTTAGCACCGATACCTTCTTGTCGGACAGGCCGCTGACCTCGAGCTTCATGCCGACCGCCTTCCAGCGGCCGGCCTCCGCCTCGAGCGCATCGGCGGAAAGCGGATTGTCGTCAAGCCAGGACTGAGGCAGGTCGATGGCGAAGCCGCCGGCATCGGCGGCCACCCGCAGGAAGGGAAGCTTCGCGTCGGTGCGGCTGCGCAGGATGAGCGACGCGAGCCGCAGCGCGAACACCAGACGCCACTCCGCCAGCGGGTCGGCGCCCTCGGGCACCGCGTCCTGCACCTTGGCGAGCTTGCCGCGGTGCGCGAGCACGATGCGCGCGAGCCGCGCCTGCTCCATGCGCGAAAAGCCCGGCATGTCGGCGTTGGAGAGCACGTAGGCCGAATGCTTGTGGTAGGCCGCGTGCGCGATCGACAGGCCCACCTCGGAGAGCCGTGCCGCCCACTCGAGCATCACGCGGTCCGGGTCTTCCTCGCGGTCGCCGCCGGGCATCAGCGCGTCGTAGACCGTGAGCGCGAGGGCACGGACGCGGTCTGCCTGGGCAACGTCGACGTGATAGCGGCGCATGAACTGCGCCACCGTCGCCTCGCGCATGTCGCGGTGCTGCACGCGGCCAAGGAGATCGTAGAGCACCCCGTGGCGCAGCGCGCCCTCGGAGACCTTCATCGACTCCAGGCCGAGCGCGTCGAACACGGCGATCAGGATCGCGAGCCCGCCGGGAAGGATCGGGGCACGGTTGGAACGCAAGCCCGCGATGCGGTCCGGATCGGCCTCTTCGGTCTTCAAGAGGAGGGTTCTCAAGCGATCCAGACCCTCGCGCGTGATGCCTTCGACCGCAAACTCGTTCTCGCGCAGGATGTTCTCGATCGAGCGCGCGGTGCCGGAGGAGCCGACCGCCTCGTCCCAGCCGGTCTCGCGGTATTCCTTGACCAGCGCGGCAAGCTCCTGGCGTGCCGCGAGCTCCGCGGCCTTCATGCGCGACTTCTCGATCTTGCCGTCGGCAAAGTACCTCAGGCTGTAGCTCACGCAGCCCATGTAGAGCGACTCGGTGAGCTGCGGGTCGAACCCCGTGCCGATGATGAACTCGGTCGAGCCGCCGCCGATGTCCACGACCAGGCGTTTCCCGCTGGAGGCCGGCATGGCGTGCGCGACGCCGAGATAGATCAGCCGGGCTTCCTCGCGCCCGGAGATCACCTCGATCGGGAAGCCGAGCGTGGCGCGCGCCTCGCGCAGGAACTGCGGCGAGTTCTTCGCCACACGCAGCGTGTTGGTGCCGACCGCGCGCACCGCGGCGCGCGGAAAGCCGCGCAGGCGCTCGCCGAACTTGGCGAGCGCCTCGAGCGCCGCAGCCTGCGTCGCGCGATCGATGCGCTTTTCCGCCGTAAGACCGCCGCCGATGCGCACCACCTCGCGCACCGCGTCGAGCGGGTAGATCTGGCCGTCGACCACGCGTCCGATCTCCAGGTGGAAGCTGTTGGAGCCGAGGTCGACCGCGGCGAGCGTGTCGTGGCGCGGCATGCGGACCTAAACTAGCAGAATCGAAGCCGCTACGCTCGCAGCAGCTCTTCGATCTCCTCGGCACTCGCGTGGCGCACGTCCTTGCCCATCGCCGCGTACACGACGTGCTCGCCAAGGTTCTTCGCATGGTCGCCGATGCGCTCGAGCGACTTCGCGACGAACAGGATGTCCAGGCAAGCCGAGATGCTGCGCGGATCCTCGACCATAAAGCCGGCGAGCCGCGCGAGCACCGCGCGGAAGCGCTGGTTCACCTCCAGGTCGCGGCGCACCAGCTCCGCCGCCGCGCGCGGATCGAGATCCTCCATCGCGCGCGTCGCCTGACGCAGCATGACGAGCACCAGGTCGGCCATCGGCTTGAGCTCCACCACGCGCGGCAGGATCGGGCGCGCGCCAGAGAAAATGCTGCGCGCGTAGAGCGCGATCTTCTTCGCCTCGTCGCCCACGCGCTCGAGGTCGGTGGTGGCGCCGAGCAGCGACATGACCAGGCGCAGGTCGCGCGCCGCAGGATGCCGGCGCGCGATGATCTGGCCGCCGACCTCGTCGATCGCGCGCTCGAGCGCGTTCACCTCGGTTTCGTGGCGCAGGATCTGGGCGATGAGCGCGGGCGAGCCCGTCTGCAGGCAGTCGATCGCATCGGCGAGCTGGCGCTCCACGCGGGCCGCCATCCGGCCGGCGAGCTCGCGCGCGCGGCCGATGGCGAGGTCGAAATCCTTCGAGGTGTGGTCTGTCGTCATTCGAGCGACAGTACCGCCGATCGATGTCCGCAATATTTCCGCGCTCGATCAGGGGATTGGCGACGGTCATGAAACGGTCATCAAAAATCGACGGGCGGGCGTGCAGAATTTCGGCTCACGGGAGCGGGCCAGATGGAATCCGAAGGACTAGGCAAGGCGGCGGAGCGCGTCATTTCTCCCGCAGGGACCGACATTACAATGTCGTTTCCCGCCGTAGAGCAGCCGATGAACCGCAGAGTCCCGCTCCCCGCGCAGTTCCTCAACCGAGAGCTCGGCTTTCTCTCGTTCAACCGCCGCGTGCTCGCGCAGGCGGCCGACGAGACGGTGCCGCTGCTCGAGCGGCTGCGCTTCATCACCATCGTGTCGTCCAACCTCGACGAATTCTTCGAGATCCGGGTTGCCGGCCTCAAGGAGCAGATCAAGCTCGGCCTGCCCGAGCCCGGCCCCGACGGCACCGCGCCGACCGAGGTGTTCGAGGCGGTGAGCCGCGAAGCGCACACGCTCGTCGCCGAGCAGTACGAGCTGCTCAACAAGACCGTGCTGCCGGCACTCGCCGCGCAGGGCATCCGCTTTCCAAAGCGCGAGGAATGGAACGCGGCGCAGCGCCAGTGGATCCGCGACTACTTCTTCCGCGAGCTGCTGCCGGTGCTGACGCCGATCGGCCTCGACCCGGCGCACCCGTTCCCGCGCGTATTCAACAAGAGCCTCAACTTCGCGGTCGAGCTCGACGGGCGCGACGCGTTCGGCCGCAATTCGGGCGCGGCCATCGTGCAGGCGCCACGGGCGCTGCCGCGCCTTATCCGCCTGCCGCCCGCGATCGCGGGCGACGCCGAGTATTCGTTCGTGTTCCTGTCGTCGATCCTGCACGCGCACATGGACGAGCTCTTCGCCGGCATGAAGGTGCAGGGCTGCTACCAGTTCCGCGTGACGCGCAACTCGGATCTCTTCGTCGAAGAGGAGGAGATCAAGAACCTGCACACCGCGCTGCAGGGCGAACTCTTCCACCGCCATTTCGGCGACGCGGTGCGCCTGGAAGTGGCCGACAACTGCTCGCAGCGCATGGTGGAATTCCTGCTGCAGCAGTTCGGCCTGCGCGAAGCCGACCTCTACCGCGTGGAGGGGCCGGTGAACCTCTATCGCATGCGCGAAGTGCCCGACCAGGTGTCGCGTCCGGAGCTGAAGTATCCGCCGTTCCAGCCCGGCCTGCCGCCGGCGCTCGACGGCGGCGACATGTTCGAGGTGCTGAAGAAGCAGGACATCCTTCTGCACCATCCTTTCCAGTCATTCCTGCCGGTGATCGACTTCATCCGTACCACCGCCAACGACCCGCAGGTGATCGCGATCAAGCAGACGGTGTACCGCACCGGGACCGACTCGGAGCTGATGGAGGTCCTGGTCGAGGCCGCGCGCAAGGGCAAGGAAGTCACCGTGGTGGTGGAGCTGATGGCGCGCTTCGACGAGGAGGCCAACCTCAACTGGGCGGCGCGCCTCGAGGAAGTCGGCGCGCACGTGATCTACGGCGTGGTCGGCCACAAGACGCATGCCAAGATGGCGCTGGTCGTGCGCCGCGAGGAAGGCGAAGGAGGAAAAACGCTTCGGCGCTACGCGCACTTGGCGACCGGCAACTATCACTCGCGTACCGCCAGGCTCTATACCGATTTCGGCCTGCTCACGGCGAACGAGGAGATGTGCGCCGACGTGAACGAGGTGTTCAAGCAGCTCACCGGCCTCGGCCGCGCCGGCCGCATGAAGCACGTGTGGCAGTCCCCCTTCACGCTGCACAAACGCGTCGTGGCTGCGATCCGCAACGAAGCCGCGCATGCCGCCGAGGGCAAGCCGGCGCGCATCATCGCGAAGATGAACGCGCTGCTCGAGCCGCAGATCATCGAGGAGCTTTACGCCGCGTCGGCCGCCGGAGTGAAGATCGATCTCATCGTGCGCGGCGTGTGCGCGCTCAAGCCCGGGATCGAGGGGCTGTCGGAGAACATCCGGGTGCGCTCGGTCGTCGGTCGCTTCCTCGAGCACACGCGCATCTTCTACTTCCTCGACGGCGGCGCCGAGAACGTGTATCTCGCGAGCGCTGACTGGATGGACCGCAACTTCTTCCGCCGCATCGAGCTGTGCTTCCCGGTGCTCGATCCGGCGCTCAAGCGCCGCGTGATCCGGGAGGGCCTGCAGGCCTATCTGGACGACAACTGCCAGGCCTGGGTGATGAACGCCGACGGCGGTTATGAGAGACTCAAGCCGCGCCGCGGCCGGCGGCGCTTGGCACAGGAAGAACTGCTATTCACGCTCGGGATCCCCACCTAGAAGAAAGTCCCCACAAGGGGAAAACCGGCCTGCGCCGGGTCCTGAACGCTACCCACTACTCGCTCTCCGGCCTCGCCGCCGCCGCCCGGCACGAAGACGCGTTTCGCCAGGAGCTCATCCTCGTCGCGCTGCTGACCCCGGTCGCGCTCTGGCTCGGCGATACCGGGGTCGAACGTGCGCTCATGATCGGCGCCCTGCTCCTCGTGCTGATCGTCGAGCTCCTCAATTCGGCCGTGGAAGCCACCGTCGACCGCATTTCCTTCGAGAACCATCGCCTGGCGAAGCGCGCCAAGGACATCGGCAGTGCCGCGGTCATGCTGTCATTGGTCAATGCCGGCGTCATCTGGCTGTTAATAATCCTTTCATAAAACGGTCGCGATCCCGTCACCTGGCGCGCGTAGGGTCCGCGCGCAATGTGGATCGCCATGGTCACCGAGACCTATCCACCTGAAGTGAACGGGGTTGCGCGCACCATCGGCCTGATGGCCGAGGGGCTGCAGCGCCGCGGCCACTCGATCCAGCTCGTGCGGCCGCGCCAGAACGGTCATGATTTTCCGGCGCACGTCTGCGGCTTCGAGACCATCCTGCGGCCCGGGATTCCGATCCCGCGCTACACGCAACTCAAGATGGGGATGCCTTCGCGGCGCGCGCTCGAGCGGCTCTGGAACGATGAACGCCCCGACATCGTGCACATCGCGACCGAAGGCCCGCTCGGCTGGTCGGCGCTCGCCGCCGCGCACCGCCTCTCGATCCCGGTGGCGACCGACTTCCATACCAACTTCCATACCTACATGCGCGACTACGGCATGGCCTGGCTGGCGCGCCCGGTCGCGGCGTACTTGCGCAGCTTCCATAACCGGGCGGCGTGCACCATGGTGCCGACGCGCGAGATCGCCGAGGCGCTCGCGTCCCAGCGCTTCGAGCGCCTGCGCGTGGTGGCGCGCGGCGTCGACACGGCGGTGTTTTCGCCCGAGCGCCGCTCGACCGAGCTGCGCGCAAGCTGGGGGGCGCGCGAGGAGGATCTCGTGGCGCTGTGCGTGAGCCGCTTCGCGCACGAGAAAAACTTCGCGCTGGTGATCCGCGCCTACGAGGCGATGCGCTGCATCCGCCCCGCCACGCGGCTGGTGCTGGTCGGCGACGGTCCGCTGGCGGACGAGTTGAGGAGAAGCAACATCGGCTACGTGATCGCCGGCCGCAAGGTGAACGGCGAGCTCTCGCGGCACTACGCCTCCGCGGACGTGTTTCTCTTCCCGAGCATGACCGAGACCTGGGGAAACGTGACGCTCGAAGCCATGGCGAGCGGCCTCGGCATCGTGGCCTACGACTACGCCGCGGCGCGCGAGGTACTGAGCCACGAGCGCAATGCCCTGCTCGCGCCGTTCGGCGACGAGCGCGCGTTCATCGCCCGGGCTGAGCGCCTGGCACACGACCCGGCGCTCGCGCGCAGTCTGGGAAAGGAAGCCCGCGCCGCGGCCCAGAACCTGACCTGGGAGCGCATCGTGCAGGACTTCGAGGCAGTACTCGAGGATGTCGCGGCTTGATGCGGCCCTGGCGCGCATCCAGCGTTGGGACGAGGATGTTTGTGTACGCGTCAACCGCAGCGCCCGCCAGCGCCCGGTCGTGCTCGCGTTCCAGGGCATCAGCTGGCTCGGCAACGGCATCTTCTGGTATGCGCTCATGCTCGCGCTGCTGCTCGCGGACCCACGCGGCGCCGCGCTGCCGGTGCTGCACATGGCGTTCGTCGGCGCGGTCTGCACCTGCTGCTACAAGATGCTCAAGCGCAGCACCGTGCGCAACCGTCCCTACCAGGTGAACCCGCTGGTGCTGGCGCGCGCAGGCGTGCTGGATCGCTTCAGCTTTCCTTCCGGCCACACGCTGCACGCGATCGCGTTCAGCATCGTTGCCTGCGCCCACTACCCCGGGCTATGGATTGCGCTCTGGAGCTTTGCGCTGCTTACCGCAATCTCGCGCGTAGCGCTCGGCCTGCACTACCCCAGCGACGTCCTCGCGGCTGGCGCGCTCGGCGGCCTGATCGCCGGCGGCTCGTTCCTCATCGGCTGATCCGCCTCGGGCTGGAGGCGCGGCTCGGCGCCCGCCAGCACCGCGTCGATCTGTCGCAGGAGGGTCTTCACGTCGCGAAGATAGGCGTCAAAGCCGCTCGATCCGACCATGCGCCGGCATACCCGAGGCACGCGCGATGCGCGCAGCGTGCCTTCGGCGCGAGCCAGAAACAGGATCGCCTGGCCGGCCGTGGCCCCGCTGCAGCGGAACGTACGGGTGGCGGCTTCGACCAGCGTGGGTTTCTCGGCGACGAGCAGCTGCGCCGGCATCTCCCTCAGCTCACCCTGGACGTGCTCGTCCATGGCCCATTCGCACAGCGCGTGCGTAAGGTGAGGAACGTCGGCGATGCGCCGTTCGTGCTCGGGCACGAAGCGGTTGTGGGCGACGATGTCGGCGAGGAGATGGCTCGCATAGCCCAGCGCGACCGCGCGCTCCTCGTCCCAGCACGCGGTGCACAGCCGACGCAACGTGGACCACTGGTGCGCGCGGCGGAAGGACGCAAGGCCGAGCATGCGGCCGGCGAGCGCGAGGTCGGGCAAGCAGGCGCCCGCGAGCACCAGACGCGGGAAGCGCAGCGCGGCGGCGCGGATGCGCGGATCGGCGAGCGGTACGGCGGCGAGCGCCCACTGGGCGAGGAACACGTGCGTCTGCAGGCCCCAGGCGAGCGCGTCAGGGGCAAAAAGCAGCGCGTACAAGAAAATACCGGCCCTCACGGGCCGGCATCATTGCCCTCTGGCGTGACCGCTTTATTAAGATCGGGCTCTGGAGTCGGCGCTGAGCGCGCCCGGGCCGAACGCCGCCAGGTAGAGCAGGCCGCCGATGATCGCCACGTTCTTGAGGAAGTGGTTCATCTGGTTCGCGTACTGCGCGGCGTCGAACTCCCAGAAGCGGTGCGCCATCGCGGTGGCGATCGCGGTGAACAGGATCAGCAGCCAAGCCGCGCGGCGCGCGTTCCAGCCGGTGATGAGCAGCACCGCGCCGCCGATCTCGATCACGATCGCGACCCAGACCATCACCTCGGGCATGGGGAAGCCGAGCTTGGCGAAGTAGCCGGCGGACCCGGCCACGGCCATCAGCTTGCGGATGCCCGCGATCAGGAAAATGAGCGCGAGCAGGATGCGTCCGAGCAGCAGCATTTGCGATTGGGCAGCAGGATTCATAGGTCCTCCCTTTCTTGTGCGGGCTTTGTACCACGAGTCGCCGAGTCTCGCTCGCAGGCCCCGGCGCTGCGCTGCATCACGCCCTTGCAACCCGGATCACGCCTTTCAGCCCGCGCACCAGCACCAGCGCGCGCTTGAGCTGAGCCGCGTCGGCCACATTGAAGGTGAAGCGCATGAACGCGAGATCGTCGCGGCTCTGCGTGCGCACGGCGGTCACGTTGATCCTTTCGCGCGCGAGCGCGTCGCCGATGTCGCGCAGGAGGCCACGCCGGTCGGTCGCCGTCACCGTCATGTCGACGGGGTATTCCCCGCTTTTCTCGTCGCCTGGGCTCTTGCCCCACGCGGTGTCCATCGCGCGCTCCGGCTGGCGCTCGACCAGTCGCTTCAGGCTCTCGCAGCCCTCGCGGTGGATCGAAACGCCCTTGCCGCGCGTGACGAAGCCGCGGATCGGGTCCGGCGGCACGGGCTTGCAGCAGCGCGCGAGCTGGGTCGCGAGGCCTCCCATGCCAACGACCAGCATCGACGCCCTGGCAGCCGGCGTCTTTCTCGGTCTCTTGAGCTCCGGCTCGGGTGCGGCGACCTCGGTTCCCTTCAAGGCCACCTGCAGCTGGCGCAGGTTGACCTCATCGCGCGCTACGGCCGCGAACATTTCGTCGGGCTTGGCGAAGCCGAGCTTCGCCGCCAGCCCGTCTAAGGAGAAATGAGGGCTCGCTCGCACCGCGCCCTCGCGCCGCAGCTCCTTCTCCACCACCGCGCGGCCCGCCGCGATCGTGTCGGCGAGCGCCTTGGCGTTGAACCACTGCCGGATCTTGTGCCGCGAGCGCGCGCTCTTGACGAAACCGCGCTCGGCATTGAGCCAGTCGCGCGAGGGGCCACCGCTCTTGGCGGCGACGATCTCGACGCGCTGGCCGCTCGCGAGCGGCGTGTCGAGCTTGACGATATGCCCGTCCACGCGCGCCCCGCGGCAGCGGTGGCCGAGGTCGCTGTGCAGCGCGTACGCGAAGTCGATCGGCGTCGCGCCGACCGGCAGGTCGATCACCTTTCCTTGCGGCGTAAGCACGTAGATGACGTCGTCGACTTGCGGCCGCTTTACCGGGACCTCGTCGCGCCACGCGAGCAGCTGCCGCAGCCAGGCCACTTTTTGCTCGAACTGCTTGGAGGCTTTGGCTTTTTCTTTGTACTGCCAGTGCGCGGCAACACCGTACTCCGCGTGCCGGTGCATCTCCTCGGTGCGGATCTGAACCTCCAGCGTCTTGCCCCCCGGGCCGAGCACCGCGGTGTGCAGCGACTGGTACAAGTTGCCCTTGGGGCGCGAGATGTAGTCGTCGAACTCCTTTGGAATCGGCTGCCAAAGGTTGTGCACCACGCCGAGGGCGGCGTAGCAGTCCTTCACCTCGGGCACGATCACGCGCAGCGCGCGCACGTCGTAGACCTCGGAGAAGTCGAGCTGCTTGGCGCGCATCTTGTTCCAGATCGAATAGATGTGCTTCGGCCGTCCGGTGATCTCGGCCCTGATCTCCAGCGCGCCCAGCTCGCGGCGCAGCGTGTCCATGGTATTGGCGATGTAGCGCTCGCGCTCGAGGCGCCGCTCGTCCAGCATTTTCGCGATGCGCTTGTAGAGCTCGGGCTCGAGATAGCGGAACGACAGGTCCTCGAGCTCCCACTTGAGCTGCCAGACCCCCAGCCGGTTGGCGAGCGGCGCGTAGATGTCCAGCGTTTCCCGCGCGTACGAAACCCGCTCCGGAGAAGGATTTTTCGAAAAAAAGCGAAGAGTCTGAGTGCGGCTGGCGAGGCGGATCAGCACCACGCGCACGTCCTCGACCATGCCGAGCACCATCTTGCGCAGCACCTCGCTCTGCTCGGTCGGAGTGCCGCGCGTGGCGACGCGCAGCTGATAGAGCTTCTCGACGCCGCTGGCGAGCGCCGCGACCTCGTCGCCGAACGCCTGCGCGAGCTTCTCCGTGCCGTCGAGGTACTTCGGCCCCGCGAACAGCACCCCCGCGGCGCGGCCCGGCGCGTCGAGCCCGATCGCGGCGAGGCTCGCGGCGAGGCCGAGCGCGTGGCTCCAGCAGGGCTCGCCGGTCGACAGCACCTGCCCCGCATAGAGCGGCTCGGCGAATTCCAGCGCGCGGCCGATGAGCGCGCGCTCCGGCGCCGCCAATCCTTCGGCCAGCGCGCCGAGGGCGGCGGCGCCCGACTGCGGGTGAAGTTGGACTACGGAAACCATGCGGGTATTTTACGGGCATGGGCTGGCTCACCGACTGGCGCCGCCGACGCGTGCTGGACAAGCACCGGATCGACGATGCGCTCTGGCAGGAGGCGACCGCGGGTCTCGCGTTCATCCCTAAGAGCGAGAAGCTGCGCGAACTGGCGCTGCTCTTTCTCGCCGAAAAGCAGTTCACCGGCGCGCACGGCATGACGGTCACCGACCCGATGCGCGTCTCGATCGCCGCGCAGGCCTGCCTGCCGATCCTCGAGCTCGGGCTCGACTGGTACGCGGGGTTCACCGGCATCGTGGTCTATCCGGGAGACTTCCGCGTGCAGCGCACCGAGACCGACGAGCTGGGCGTGGTGCACGAGTGGGACGACGAGCTCGCCGGCGAAGCGATGCCCGGCGGGCCGGTGGTGCTGTCGTGGGACGCGGCGGCGAACGATCCGGAGATCAACGTGGTGATCCACGAATTCGCCCACAAGCTCGACATGCTGAACGGCGCCGCCGACGGCCTGCCGCCGCTGCACGCCGGCATGGATCGCGCCGCCTGGGCGCGCGCCTTCGAGCAAGCTTACGAAGGCTTCTGCGACGCGGTCGAGCGCCGCAAGGACACCTGGCTCGATCCTTACGCCGGCGAGCACCCCTCGGAGTTCTTCGCCGTGATCAGCGAGGCGTTCTTCGAGCAGCCGGCCGAAACGCGCCGCCGCTACCCGGACGTATACGACCAGCTAAGGCTCTTCTACAAGCAGGATCCCTTATGACAACGGTTCGCAGGATGACGCAGTACGTTCCGATCACGCGCGAGGAATTCCGCAAGCGCTTCTTCGAGCGCTTCTACGATCCTGCGTTCGACGACCTGCGGGCGGAGCTCGAAAAGGTTTGCGAGCGGGCCTGGGACGGCTACATCCAATACCGCAAGTCGCCGCGCACGCAGCTCGCCGGCGCGGAGTTCTCGGACCCGGCTTTCCAGCTGCCGGCGGAATGGCTTGAAGC
>Ga0075430_100000211_pt1 | contig 39886 bp, 42 predicted proteins | sample RhiMetdeltSRZDD4_FD_75294 | JGI IMG/M metagenome (GOLD analysis project Ga0075430, IMG submission 75294) | Populus rhizosphere microbial communities from Tennessee, USA - Rhizosphere MetaG P. deltoides SRZDD4 | ecosystem: Host-associated > Plants > Roots > Rhizosphere > Soil | place: USA... | reverse complement strand
GGGCTCGACGGCTTCGAGACCGTCGAGCTGATCAAGCGGCGGCCCCGGCACGCGGACACCGCGGTGGTCTTCCTGACCGCGGCTGACGCGGACGTGGACCAGATCAGGCGCGGCTACGAGAGCGGCGCCGTGGACTACATCCTCAAGCCCGTCGATCCGGACATCCTGCGCTCAAAGGTCGCGATGCTGCTGGAGCTTGGGGAGAAGAACGCTGCGCTCAGGGCATCGGAGGAGCGCTTCCGGACGGCCTTCGAGGGGGCGCCGATCGGCATGGCGCTGAGCACGATGGAGGGCGACTTCGTCGAGGTGAACGGGGCGCTCTGCCTCCTGCTCGGCGTTCCGGAGGGCGAGGTCACCGGGCGCCCGCTCTGGGAGCTCGTCCATCCCGCCGATCGTCAGGCCGAGCGCGAGCAGCAGGAGCGGATCGTCTCGGAGCAGCCGCGCTTCGACCAGCGCGAGCTTCGCTTCAAGCGCGCGGACCAGCGCGTGGTGCACGCGCTCGTGAGCGTGTCGCTCCTTGACGGCGCTCAGGACAGCCCGCTTGGCTACATCTGGCAGGTCGTGGACGTGACCGAGCAGCGGCGCAGCGCCGAGGAGCGGGCGGCGCGCGCCGAGGCCGAGGCGGTGGCCGACGCGCTGGGGAAGCTCCAGCAGGTGACCGAGGCGGCGCTCGAGCACCTCGACCTGCGTGAGCTGCTCCAGCAGCTGGCGGATCGGATCCGCGACGCCTTCAGCACCGACTTCGCGCGCATCCTCCTGCGCGACAGCGACCTGGAGCCGCTGCTCTCGGTCGGGGCCACAAGCGGCTTCGAGCCGGGTGCGGCGGCGGAGCCGGTGCCGATCGCCGGCGTGCTCGAGCAGGCGCTCGGCGAGCAGCGCGCGATCACCGTCGTCGACCTGCCCGAGGGGGCGGGACTCGACCGCGCGCTCGCGGCCCAGCGCGCACGTGCGCTGATGGCGGCGCCGCTGTTCGTGGACGGCCGGCCGGCGGGCGTGGTGGAGGTGGGCACCCGCACCGAGCGGCGCTTCGGCGCGGGCGACGAGGGCCTGCTGCTCCTGATGGCCGACCGCGCGGGGCTCGCGGTCGAGCACGCGCGCAAGTACGAGCGCGAGCTGTCGAACGTCGAGCTGCTCCAGCGCGCCCTGTTGCCCGAGCGGCTGCCCTACGTGGAGGGCGTGCGGCTGGCGGCGCGCTACCTGCCGGGCGCGGGCGACGTGGGCGGTGACTGGTACGACGCCATCCCGCTGGCCGACGGCCGCCTCGGGGTGGCCATGGGCGACGTGGTGGGCCACGGGATCGGCGCGGCCGCGCTGATGGGTCAGCTGCGCCACGCCACACGCGCGTACGCGCTCGAGGGCCATCAGCCGGGCATCGTGCTCGACAGGCTCGACCGGCTGGTGCGCAGCCTCCAGGGCGGCCAGATGGCCACGCTCCTCTACGTCGTGGTCGAGCCAGGGATGGAGCGGCTCACGTTCGCGAGCGCCGGCCACGTGCCGCCGCTCACGATCGCCCCCGACGGCTCCACCGCGTACCTCGACGGCGCCCCGAATCCGCCGCTCGGGGTCTTCGACTCCGAGGCCCACGCCGAGCTCACCGCGGAGCTCGAGCCCGGTACGGCGCTCGTGCTCTACACCGACGGCCTCGTGGAGGAGCGCGGCGTGTCGATCGACGCCGGGCTGGAGGCGCTCCGCGAGGCGGCCCGGCCGGGAGCGCCCGAGGAGCTCTGCGAGCGTCTCCTTGCCGTCAAGCCCGACCTGCGCGCGGCGCACGACGACATCGCGATCCTCGTGCTCGGTGGGCTCACGGCCGCGCTCGAGCCGCTCCACCTCGAGGTCCCGGCCGACCCGGAGCTGCTCGGCTCGGTGCGACGCGACCTGGCCCGCTGGCTGATCGCGGGCGGCGCCTCCACCGATGACGTGGAGGCGGTGCAGATGGCCTGCCATGAGGCCTGCTCGAATGCCATCGAGCACGGCTACGCGTTCGGGGAGGGGAGCTTCACGATCGACGGCCGCTTCGAGGGCGGGCGGGCGCTGCTCACGGTCCAGGACCACGGCGGCTGGGTCGAGCGCCCGAACGGCAGCCTCCCCCACCGCGGTCACGGCCTGCCGCTGATGGAGGCCCTGATGGAGTCCGTGGAGGTCGAGCGCGACGGCGAGCGCACCGCCGTGCAGATGGCCCGGCGCCTGGCGGGCGACCGCGTGACCACCGCCTGAGCGCCAACCTACTCTTCGGTGGGTGCTCATCGACTCACTCGAGTGGCTCGGCCATTCCGGCTTTCGCATCCGGGTCGGGAGGGCCGTGGTGTACCTCGACCCATACCGCGTGCCCGACGGCGCGCCGCCGGCCGACCTGATCCTGGTCACGCACGGGCACTACGACCACTTCTCGCCGCAGGACATCGAGCGCCTGTCCGCGCGCGGCACCTGGCTCGTGGGCCCCGCCGCGGTGGCCGAGCGGGTGGGCGGCCAGGTGCACTCGATCGCGCCCGGCGAGCTGCTCGAGGACGAGCTCGTGCGCGGCGTGCACGTGCGCGCGATCGCGGCCTACAACACCTCCAAGCGCGACGCCGACGGCAATCCGTTCCACCCGCGCGCCGCCGGCTGGGTGGGCTACGAGCTGAACGTGCGCGGCGAGCGGCTGTACCACTCGGGCGACACGGACGTGATCCCCGAGATGGACAGCGTGACGGGCGTCGACGTGGCCCTGCTGCCGGTGAGCGGGGTGTACGTGATGACCGCCTCCGAGGCGGCCGAGGCGGCGCGGCGGATCCAACCGCGGGTGGCGGTGCCGATGCACTGGGGCCAGCACCTCGGGAGCGAGCGGGACGCGCGCACGTTCGCCGAGCGGGCCGGGGTGGAGGTGCGCATCCTCACCAAGGTCGCGTCCTGAGGCGGGCTATGCTCTCGCGGCCTTGCGAAGCACGCGTGTCCTCAGACGGCTCGCGTGGGGCGCGGTGGCGGTCGGCATCGCCACACCCCTGGTCCGCCACCGCCTGAAGCTGCGGACGCCGGTGGTGTCGGCGCTGTCGTGGCCGGCCCCCGCGGCCCTCGCGCTCGCCGCGCCGCGGACGCCTCTGCGCGACGCGGCCATCTACGCCCTCCAGATGTGGGCGTACTTCGCGCACTTCGACATGCCCGACGACGACCCGGACGCCCTGCTGCGGCGGCTCAAGATCGACTACCCGATCAAGGTCGACCGAGCGCTCGGGGCCGGCACCACGCCCACGATCCGGCTGCAGCGCTCGCTCGGGCGGACCGACCACGTGGGACCGCTCGAATACGGGCTCTCGGCCGTGCACTGGAGCTGGTTCCTCGTGCCCCACGGCACGCTCGCCTACCTGCTGATCCGCCACCGCGACCGCTACCCCAGGTCGGCCGTGCTGATGGCCGCTTGCTTCGATCTGGGGTGCGTGGTGTACTGGGCCGTTCCGACCGCCCCGCCGTGGTACGCGGGCGAGAACGGCAACATGCCGCCGGTGCGGCGCATCATGGCCGAGGCGGGGGAACGCTTCTGGCGACGCCTCTGGCGCCCGCTCTACCATTCTCTTCAAGGCAACCCGTTCGCTGCTATGCCCTCACTTCACTTCGGGACCTCCGTGATGGCGGCGCGATTGCTCGGCCAGGTCGGTCCCGGGCACGCGGCCGTTGGCTGGGCCTACGCTCTCACGCTGGGCTTCGGGCTCGTGTACCTGGGTGAGCACTACGTGGTCGATCTGATCGCGGGGCTGGCCCTCGCGGAGGGCATCTGGCGGATGGCGCCGAGGCTCGAGCCCTCGGCTCGCCTGATCGCCGGTGTCGTGCAGCGGCTCGAGCCGCGGGTTGCCCGGTGACGCCGGACGGTCGTCGCCTGCGAGGCCGCGAGCTCGACGCGGAGCTCGAAGCGCGCGCGCTCCGAGAGCGCGAGCTCGACGCGCTGGACGACGACGACACCACCGGCGACGCGGAGGTCGGCCGCTTCCAGGCCCTGCTCCACGACAAGCGCAAGCTCTTCAGCGGCTTCCTCCTCGTCCTCCTGCTGGTGATCGTCATCTACGTGCTGGTGCCCAAGCTGCTCGGCACCGAGGAGGCGGTCGAGAAGCTCGACAACGCGGTCTGGTACTGGATCGTGGTGGCGATCGGGTTCAACGTGCTGGCGTTCGCCGCCTACGTGGCGCTCTTCCGTGGAGTGCTCTCCGGCACCCGGGACGACGAGGTGCACCGCCGGCTCGACCTGCGCGCCTCCTACCAGATCACGATGGCCGGCCTGGCGGCAACGCGCGTCTTCTCCGCCGCGGGCGTGGGTGGCATCGTGCTCACCTACTGGGCGCTGCGCAAGGCGGGTATGCCGCGCCGGCGCTCGGCCTGCCGGATGGTCGCTTTCCTCGCTCTCACCTACTTCGTGTACATGGCCGCGCTCATCGTGTTCGGCATCCTGCTCCGGACCGGGGTGCTGCCGGGCAACGCGCCGGTGGGCGGCACGATCGTGCCGGCCGCGCTGGCGGCAGCGCTGATGGCGCTGTTCGGCTTGATCGCGCTGATCCCCCAGGACTTCGAGCGCCGCATCGTCTCGTTCGCCGGCGGCTACCGGCGCGTGCGCTACCTGCAGCGGCTCGCCAAGGGCCCGGCCACGCTCGCCACCGGCGTGCGCACCGCGATCGCCTACATGCGCCATCCGAGCCGCGGGGCGCTCGCGGTCGGCGGGGCCGTGGGGTTCTGGGCGGCCAACATCGCGGTGCTCTGGGCGAGCTTCGAGGCCTTCGGCGGCGACGTGCCGTTCGGCGTGCTCGTGCAGGGCTTCTTCGTGGGCATGGCAGCGAACCTGATCCCATCGCCGGCGGGCGGCGTGGGCTCGGTGGACGCCGGGATGATCTTCGCCTTCGATGTGCTGTTCGGCGTGCCGAGCGCCGTGGTGTTCCCGGCGGTGCTCATGTACCGCGTGATCGCGTTCTGGCTGCCGATCCCGCCGGGAATCGTGGCCTTCTTCCAGCTGCGCGGCACCGTCGCGCGCTGGGAGGAGGAGCGCAGGGAGCAGCGGGGTGTGATCGCCCCTCGCGCCGCTACACTTCAGAAAGTAAAGTGACCAGCTTGGAGATGAGAGACATAGAGAACGTCGTGATCGTCGGGAGCGGGCCCGCGGGCTACACCGCCGCCCTCTACACCTCGCGAGCGGACCTCGAACCGCTCGTGATCGAGGGCTTCGCGTGGGGCGGCCTGCTCCAGCAGACCACCGACGTGGAGAACTACCCCGGCTATCGCGACGGCGTGATGGGCCCGGAGATGATGCAGGAGTTCCGCGATCAGGCCGAGCGCTTCGGCACCCGCTTCATCACCGATGACGCCACCGAGCTCGAGCTGGCGAGCGAGCCGGGCGGCACCCACACCGTGCACGTGGGCGACAAGGAGATCAAGGCGCGCGCGGTGATCCTCGCGATGGGGGCGGAGCCGAAGAAGCTCGGGGTGCCGGGTGAGGACGAGCTGTCCGCCCGCGGCGTGTCCTACTGCGCAACCTGCGACGCGGCCTTCCACCGCGGCGCCGAGACGATCGTGGTCGGCGGCGGCGACACCGCGATGGAGGACGCCACCTTCCTCGCGAAGTTCGCGGGCAAGGTGTCGATCGTGCACCGGCGCGACGAGTTCCGCGCCTCGGCGATCATGCTCGACCGCGCCCGCGACATGGACAACATCGACCTTGTCACGCCGTACGTGGTCGAGCGCTTCGAGCCCGGCGAGAACGGCGCGCTCGGCAAGGCCGTGCTGGAGAACGTGGAGGACGGCTCCGCCAAGGAGCTGCCGGTCACGGGCGCCTTCGTCGCGATCGGCCACCGGCCCAACTCGCAGCTCGTCGACGGCCAGCTCGACCTCGACGACGAGGGCTACGTGCTCGTCGACGGGCGCTCCACGCGCACCAAGCTGCCGGGCGTGTTCGCCGCCGGCGACCTCACCGACCGCGTGTACCGCCAGGCGGTGACCGCCGCGGGCACGGGCTGCATGGCCGCCCTCGACGCGGAGGCCTACCTGCGCGACACGCCGATCGACGCCGAGGCGCACTGGGCGGGCGAGCCCGAGAGGATCGAGGCGGCCGCGGAGTCAGCCGCCTCCTGAGGACCCCGGCCGGCCAGGTGTGGCGGGGGTCCGGGGGCGCGAGCCCCCGGGTGGCATCCTGGAGCAATTGGGCTCGGGAGCAGCGCTGCGCTCCGGAGCGAATCGAGCGGCCGACCTCCGAAGAGGAGCTCGCGCGCGCCGTACGCGGCGCCCAGCGGGTGAAGGTCGCCGGGGCGGGCCATTCCTTCACGGACATCGCCTGCACGGACGGCGTGATGATCGACATGTCGCGGATGCGGCGCATCCTCGACGTCGACGGCGACGACGTGACCGTCGAGGCCGGCATCACCCTGCGCGAGCTGGGCGAGCAGCTGCGGCTACGCGGGCTCGCGATGGAGAACCAGGGCGACGTGGACCAGCAGACGCTCGCGGGCGCGCTCTCGACTGCAACTCACGGGACCGGCGGCCGCTTCGGAAACCTGTCCTCGCGCGTGGTGGGCGTCCGGCTGGTCGACGGCAGCGGCGAGCCGCGCGAGCTGACCGGCGGGGACGACCTGCGGGCGGCGCGGGTATCGCTCGGTGCCCTGGGGGCGTTCTCCGCCGTCACGCTGCGCTGCGTGCCCGCCTTCACGATCCACCGGCTCGACGAGCCGCGCTCGATCGACGACGTGCTGCCGCGCCTCGATGAGCTGGTCGACGCGAACGACCACTGGGAGGCGTTCGTGATGCCCTACACGCGCCGGGCCCTCACGCTCACCTCCGAGCGCACCGACAGCGAGCCGCGCCCGCCGGGACGGGCGGAGGCGTTCCTCCGTGACGTGGTGCTGGAGAACGCCGTGCTCGGGCTGTTCTGCCGCGCCGGGCGTCTCGCTCCGGCGGCGATCCCGTGGCTCAACCGGCGCCTCGCGTCGCTCCTCGGCGCGGCCGAGCACCTCGACGCGAGCAACCGCGTGTACGCGAACACGCGGATCGTGCGCTTCACCGAGATGGAGTACGCCGTCCCGCGCGAGCGCGCCGCCGAGGCGCTCGAGCGCGTGCTCGCCCTCATCGAGCGCCGCCGGCTGCCGATCGGCTTCCCGATCGAGCTGCGCGTGACGGCCGCGGACGACGCGCTGCTCTCGACCGCCCACGAACGCGCAACCGCCTACATCGCCGTCCACCAGTACCGGGGCATGGAGTTCGAGACCTACTTCCGCGCGGTGGAGGCGATCATGGACGAGTACGGCGGCCGCCCGCACTGGGGAAAGCGTCACTACCAGACCGCCGCCACGCTTGCGCCGCGCTATCCCGAGTGGGAGCGCTTCGCCGCCGCGCGCCGGCGCTTCGACCCCGAGGGCCGCTTCGAGAACGACTACCTGCGCCGCGTGCTCGGGCCGGTCGGCGGCTGAGAGCGGCAGCCCGACGGCAGCCGCCGGTCGAGCGTCACCACGCGCCCGTCGACCGTGCGTACCCGGGTGCGCAGGCGCGCCCCGCTCACCCGGGCGCGGAACGGGCCGCGCACGTCGCGTGCCCGCCCGGCGCTGCGGAAGCTCACCTTCTCGATCCCCAGCCCCGATACGCGCGCGCGGCAGCCCTGCAGCGTCAGGCGCACGTCTGGGCGCTCGCGGCAGGAGCGGCCGGCACAGTTCTTCAGGCCCAGGAGCCGCCCGGCCAGCTCGGCCTGGATCACGGCGTAGCCCGGGTCGGCGTGCACGCTCTGGAGCTGGTGCGGGTCGAGTTCGAGGTCATACAGCTCGCGCTCGCCGTTCGCGTGCTCCACGTAGGTGTAGCGGTACGTACGAAGGGCGTCGTAGGCCGGCTGGTTGAACCCGACCGAGCCCTCGATCAGCAGGTCGCGTCCCCATTCGCGGCCCGGATCGTCCAGCAGGGGAAACAGCGAGCGCCCGTCCTCGAGCCTCCCGGCCGCCACGGCGCCGGCGGCGTCGAGGATGGTTGGCGCGAGGTCCGCGTTCGTGACGAGCTGGCGCCGCCGCTCCCCGGCGGGCACGCCAGGCCCGCGCATGATCAGCGGCACGCGGATCGATGGCTCGTACACCGCCACCTTGCCGTTCGGGAAGCGGTGCTCGCCGTGGAAGAAGCCGTTGTCGGAGGTGTAGACGAACAGGGTGTTGTCGAGCTCGCCCTCCGCGGCGAGCGCGTTCACGATCGCCACGACCCCCTCGTCGACGGCCAGGAGCGACTCGAGCTCCTGGCTGTAGTTCTCGTCGATCGCGGCGGCGAGCCCGGCGCCGATCGGCGCCCGCGCGCGTATGAAGCTTGGTTTGTCCGACACGTCCGCCTCGTTGTATGCCGGGCCCGCCGGCGCAGGGACGCCCTTGAAGCGGTCCACGTGGCGGGCGGCAGGCGACGGCGTGGGGATCCCGGGCAGATCATCGGGATCGGCTGGGCGGCCGGCGTGCGGGGCGAGGTACGCCACCGACAGGAAGAACGGCGTCGGCGTCTCGCTCATCCGCTCGACCACCGACACCGCCCGCGCCGTGTAGTCGTCGGTCGAGTAGGTCGGGTAGGTGTGGAGGACGCCGTTCTCGTTGAGGGTGTAGTTCGTGAAGCTGTAGGTGGAGGGGTCGATCGACGTGTACCACTCGTCCCAGCCGGGGGGCACCTCGGTGGCGGTGGCGCCGGTGCCGTAGCCGTTCAGGAACTTGCCGATGTGGACGGTCTGGTAGCCGGCGCGGTCGAGCCAGACCGGCAGCCACTCGCGCTTGCCGAGCCGCCGGTAGCCGCCCTCCGGCGGCCGGTTGCCCTGCACGCCGTGGTTGTGCGCGTACTGGCCCGTGAAGACCGACGCGCGCGACGGGCAGCAGAGCGGGTTCGTGACGAACGAGCGCTCGAAGGTCGTGCCCTGGTCGGCGAGCGAGCGCTGCACCCCCTCCATCACGCGCATCGACTCGACCGTCTGGTCGTCGGTCATCACGAGGACCACGTTGGGAGCTTCGGACGAGGCGGCCGGCGCGACCGCCAGCGACGCGGCGGCGAGCAGCGCCGCGCCGATCATCGGCAGGCGCGCAGCGTTCGGTCGAGCGTGTAGCGGCGCCCGTCCTCGGTCTCCGCGCGCACGCGCAGGCGGAAGCGGCCATGGCGCCGGAGAGCACCGGCCCGCACCTCCTTCACGAGCGCCGCCGGACGGCCGGGGGCGAGCAGGTCTCCGTGCACGCTCGCGACGCGCCGGTGGCCCACGAGGAAGTCGGCGCTGAGCGGCCGGTCGCGCTTGGACCCGCGCAGCCTCACCACCAGCCCGTTCCGCACGCAGCCGCTCAGCGGGCGCCCGCCCGAGCTCACCACGAGCTTGAGACGCGGATGGGTCTGGCAGGAGGCGCCCGCGCACGTGCGCAGGGTGCGCAGGCGGGTCACGAAGTCGCGCTGCACCTGGCGGTAGCGGTCCTGGCCGTCAACGCTCTGGAGCTGGAATGGATCCTCCACCAGGTCGTAGAGCTCGCGCTCGCCGGTCGTCCGGTGATCGACGAAGAGAAAGCGGTAGGTGCGGATCCCCCTGTAGGTCGGCACGCCGTTCGCGCCGTTGCCGTTCTCGATCAGGATGTCGCGGCCCCACTCCTCACCGGCGTCGGCCACCAGGTCGAGCAGCGAGCGGCCGTCCTGGGGGCGGCCCGGCGACACTCCCGTGGCGTCGAGGATCGTGGCCGGCACGTCGATGTTGGTCACGAGCCGGGGGTCGACCCGGCCGCGCGGAATGCCGGGCCCGCGCATCACGAGCGGGATCCGGATCGAGGGCTCGTAGGGCAGCACCTTCTCGGCGAGCGCCCGGTGCTCGCCGTGCATGAAGCCGTTGTCCGAGGTGTAGACGATGAGCGTGTTCTCGAGCTCGCCGGTGCGGCGCAGGGCATCCACGATCTGGGCCACGCCCTCGTCCACCGACATCAGGCTCTCGAACTCCTGGCGCCAGTTCTCCTCGACCGCGGCGGTGAGCTCCGGCGTGAACCGCGGGCGGTCGGCCACCACCTGCGGCTTGTCGTACATGTTCGCCTCGTTGAAGTTCGGCGGGCGCGGCATCGACTGGCCGGCGAACGCGTCGCGGTGGCGCGGAGCCGGGGAGGGCGTGCCCGGCCGGGGCGGGTCGTCGGGGTCGCGGGGGGCGCCGCGGTGGGGCGCCGTGTACCAGAGCGACAGGTAGAACGGGCTGGCCGCCGGGGCGGCGTCCTCGATCAGCTCGACGGCGCGGCGCGTCTGGAAGTCGGTGAGGTAGTCGTCGGGCCGGTCGGGACTCGGATAGGAGCGCAGCACGCCATTCTCGTTCACCTTCCAGCTCGCGTAGTTGAACGCGCCCGAATGCGGGCTCCCGTGCCAGTCGGTCCAGCCGAACGGGATCCCGTGCCGCATCTCGTAGCCGTTCAGGTAGCGCCCGATGTGCATGGTGCGGTAGCCGGCCGCGCTGAGCCAGACCGGCATCGTGTTCGTGTGGTCGAGCGCATCCATGCCGCCGAAGAGCCCGGCGTTGTGGAGCACCCCGTGGTTGTGCGCGTACTGGCCGGTGAGGTTGGTCGCGCGGCTCGGGCAGCAGAGCGGGAAGCTCGCGACCGTCTGGGTGAAGTTCGTGCCGTCGGCCGCCAGCAGGCCGTTCACCAGAGGCATGCTGGCGAGCGACGTAGCCGTCTGGTCGTCCGTCATCACGACCACGACGTTGGGACGGGTGTCCTGCGCGGAGGCGGGGACGGCTGCCAGGGCGAGGCCGGCCAGCGCGAGCAGCATGAGGGGAGCAGCGAGTCGACGCACCTGTTCTCCAACACCCCGGTGCGGGCGCGGTTGCGGAGGGATGATGCCTACAGCTCGCAGCGGCCCTCGCCGCGGTAGGTGGGCACCTCGTCGACGATCTCGTCGCCGCGCACGAGGTAGAGGCTGTTGAATCGCTCGCACAGCTCGCCTGCCTTGGCGTGACGCAGATAGACGTCGTCGCCGACCCGCAGGCTAGCGGCGGCGGCCCCGATTACGGGCGTCTGCACCTCGCCGGCGCCCTCCTGCGGGTCGAGCCGCAGGCCGCCCGGCAGGTAGGGGGCGGGCAGCCGGTCCGGGCCCGCGGCGCCGGAGGCGTGGTAGCCGCCACCGAGCAGCGTGGCCACGCCGCCGCTCGGGCGCCGCACCACCGGCATTGCGAACATCGCGGCCGGCGTGAGGCTGAACGACGCATAGCGATCGAACAGCGTTGGCGCGAAGAAGCCGGATCCGGCGGTGATCTCGGTGACCACCGATTCCTCACGCGTGCTGTGGATGCTGCCCGTGCCGCCGCCGTTCACGATCTCGAGCGGCGCTACCTCGCGCACCGCCGCCACCACCGCGGCGCGGCGCTCGGCGATCTCCGCGGCGGAGCGGCGCTTCATTGCCCGGATCAGGGGCGCCTGCAACGCTTTTCCCAGCGGGCGGTCGCCCAGGCCGGCTATGTGGGCCTCGTAGCCCATCAGGGCCGACAGCTCGAAGCCGGGGCGTCTCGCGATCTCGACCGCCAGCGCGCGCGCCTCGGCCGGTGTGCGCAGCGGCGAGCGTTTGGCGCCCACCTTGAGCCGCCCGCCGAGCGGCCACCAGCCCGTGTCGAGCTCGATGCAGACCCTGATCCGCCCGGCTTCGGCGCCGACCGCGCCCTCGATGAAGTCGAGCTGGCTCACGGAGTCCACCATCACGATCGGCGCGCGTTCGGGGTCGAGCCCGGCCAGCTCGGCCAGCGCGGCGCGGTCGGCGCTCGGATAGGCGAGCAGCAGGTCGTGGAGGCCGTGCCCGTGGAGCCAGAGCGACTCGCTGAGCGTGAAGGTCATCAGGCCCTGAAATCCCGCCGTTTCGAGGATCGCCTCGAGCAGCGGGCGGCAGCGCACCGACTTGCTCGCCACCCGGATCGGCACCCCGCGGGCGCGGCCGAGCATCTCGCGGGCGTTCGACCAAAGCGCGTCCATGTCCACGAACGCGAACGGCGCGTCCACGCCGGCGAAGATCGCCTCGAGCTCCTCGTAGGTGCGCGGGCGCGCAGGCGCGGTGGAGACCTCCGAAACGGCCATCCCGGCATTATCGCCGCGTGCCGCCCGTGCTCCTCGTAATCGTCGGGATCTGCTCCGTGCAGTTCGGCGCCGCCCTCGCCAAGGGCCTCTTCGACGAGGTGGGCGTGGCCGGCGCCGTGTTCCTGCGCGTGCTGTTCGCCGCGATTGCACTGATGCTGGTCTTCCGGCCGTCGTTGCGCATGCCCTCGCGGCGGGCGCTGCCGCTGCTGGTGACCTTCGGGATCGTGCTGGCGGCCATGAACCTGTCGTTCTACGCCTCGCTCGAGCGTATCCCGCTCGGGGTGGCGGTCACGCTCGAGTTCGTGGGACCGCTCGGGGTGGCGGTGGCGGGCTCGCGCAGCGCCGTCGACCTGGTCTGGGTGGGCTTGGCCGCGCTCGGCATCGTGCTGCTTTCGGACTTCGGGTCCGGAGGCCTCGACCTCGTCGGCGCGGGCCTGGCGCTGATGGCCGGCGGGTTCTGGGCGGCCTACATCCTGCTGAGCGCGCGGGTGGGGCGCGTATTCCAGGGCGGCGACGGACTCGCGCTCGCGATGGTGGTCGGCGCCGTGGTGCTCACACCGGTGGGCGTCGCGCGTGGCGGGGCCGAGCTGGCCGAGCCGGCGGTGCTGGCGGTGGCGATGGGCGTGGCGCTGCTCTCGTCGGCGATCCCGTACGGGCTCGAGATGGAGGCGCTGCGGCGGATGCCCACCAGGGTGTTCGGCACGCTGATGTCACTCGAGCCCGCCGCCGGCGTCCTGGCGGGCTTCGTCGTCCTGGGCGAGGACCTGAGCGCGCGCGAGATCGTGGCGATCCTGCTTGTGGCGGCGGCGAGCGCGGGGGCGTCGCGCGGCGCCTCGGTGGCACCGCGCGACGCGTGATGGAGCTCGTCTACACCAGTCTGCGGAGGAGGCGTCCTAAGCCCTGGACTAGGCCCTGAATCAGGCCCGCCACCCCGGCGAGCAGCCCTCCGACCGCTTTGAACAGGCCGCGGAGCAGTCCCATCGGTTCAGCCCTTCCCGGATCGGCTACGGGCCCGAGCCGGCTTCTTCGCGGCCCGAGCCGGCTTCTTCGCCGCGCCCCGGGCCGGCTTCGTCGCGGCGCGAGTGGACTTCTTTGCTGCCCGAGCCGGCGCCTTTGCGGTCTGCTTCGCTGCGCCCACGGCGACCCTGCGCTTGATCGGGCCGCTCGCGGCCTTCGCCGCCAGCGGCAGCGCGACGAGGCCCGCTCCTAGGGCCATTCCGCGCATACCCGACCGGCGCGCTGTGCGGCGCCGGTCGTCGTGGGTCACACTCCTGGCGGCCTGCTGCACGACCTGGTTGACCGAGTCCCGCAGCGTTTCTCCGACGTTCTTGGCCATTGGTTGCCCTCGCTTCCGTTGGTCTCGATCTCTGGTTGGTTGGTCTACGTTCCGGCCGGCCGGCTTTCGCTGGTCGGCTGCGCCGCCGGCGTATCGGGCGAGCGCTGGAAGCGCGTGCCGGACTCGGCCCGCTCCCGCTGGCCACGGGCGTACGCGTCCTCGAGCATCCGCGACGCGACGTCGCGACCGCCGAGGCCAAAGGCCAGGGCCATCCCAAGCGCCACCGCTCCCAAGAGCGCCGCGTAGGTGATCGTCACGATGTCGGTGGCGATCCGAAGCTGGTTCAGGATCATGAACACGGCAACCGCCATCACGAGGATGGGAAGAGCCGTTGCCACCAGCTTGCCGGTGGGGCTGTCACCCAGCAGGTTGGATGCCGCCCGGCCGAGCCAGCTCGCCAGCGCGCCGGCCACCACGAAGATGAGGATCGCCGCCACCACGTTCGGCAGGTAGCCGAAGACGTCCGTCAGGAAGTCGTTCAGGGCGTTGATGCCGAGTGAGGTGATCGCGATCGACAGCGCGCCGAGCAGCACGAACCAGAACACGACCTTGCCGATCACCCTCGAGGGCGAGGCATCGGGCATCACCCGCTCCACGTAGGTCCCGCTTGCTCCGGCGGTGAGCGCCCGATCCGTCCCGATCTTCTCGAGGGCGACGGTGATCACCTTCTGGAGCACCTTGGCGATGAGATACCCCACCAGCAGGATGATCAAGAAGCCGACCAGCCTTGGAAGGAACCCGATCAGATCATCGAGGCCTTGCTGGATGCTCTCTGATATCTCGACTGCGGCTGTGAACATTGCTGATCCTCTTCTCCCTTGGTTGACGGTGGATCCGTGCTGCACCCATCCAGACAGGGGGCTCCCGCTCTGAGTTACAGAACTTCGGGAGGCTGTAACTCTTCGGGGCCGGGCGCTGTCCCCTTGGGTGACATGTGTGTCAAGAGCTGCCGCGTAGGGGTACTCACAGCGCGATGGACCCCGATCACGACTTGGTCGAGCGAACGGTGGCGGGCGAGCTCGTAGCGTTCGAGACACTCGTCGAGCGCCACCGCCCCGTGGTCTATCGCGTGGCCGCTCGAACGGTTGGCCGCGACGACGCCGACGACGTGACCCAGGACGCCTTCCTGCGCGCGTTTCACCGGCTCTCCGGCTTCCGCGGCGATGCGCCTTTCCGAAGCTGGCTCCTGCGGATCACGCACAACGCGGCGCTGAACCACATCGCCCGCCGAGTGCCCGAGCCCGTCGACCCGACGGAAGCGCCGCTCGAGGATCGGGATCCCGATTACGACCGCATGCCGGCGGAGTCGCTCGAGGAACACGAGCGGCGCGATCGCCTGGAGGCGAAGCTGCGGCTCCTGTCCGCGCCCCATCGCGCGGTGCTCGTGCTCCGCGACCTCGAGGGACTGAGCTACGACGAGATCGCGGAGGTCACGGACACGCCGCTCGGGAGCGTGAAGGGTCGGCTGCACCGCGCCCGTGCCGAACTGATCGATCTGCTCAGGCGTAACACGTACGACTGGGAGCTTCCTCGGTGACGGACGACCTTGGTTCGGGCGCAGAGGGTCCCGCAGAGCGGCGCCTGCTCGCCTACCTCGACACCCTCGGGACCGACGCGCCTGAGGGGCCGGCGGCGCTCACCGCTCGCGTAGTCAGCTCGGCACGCTGGCAGCGAGCGATCCGGCCTTATCTCGGAACCGCCGGCGGAATGATCGGCGCGGCGGGATCGGCGATGAGGATCCTGCTCGAGCCAAGGAGGGCGTGATGACGCACGCAACCAGCGTTCTCGAACGAGCCGGGGAGAGCCTCGGCAACTTCCTCCCACAGCTTCTCGGGGCCATCGCCCTGCTCCTCATCGGGCTGTTGGTGGCACGCCTACTCGGCCGTGCGGTCCGGCGCGCCCTCCAGGCCGCGGGCCTCGACGACCTGGGGGCACGTTGGCGGGTTGACGACACGCTGGCGAGGGCCGGCTTGGGAACGTCGCTCTCGGCGCTGGTCGGGACCGGCGTCCGGATCATCGTGAGCGTGATCGTGATCTTTGCGGCGCTCACGCTTCTGGGCCTCGAGCCTCTGAGCCAGTCGCTGAACGAGGCGGTGCTGTTCCTCCCGAACCTCCTGGTCGCGCTCGCCCTGATCCTCGCCGGAGTCATCCTGGCCGGCCTGGTCCGGGAGTGGGTGGATCGCGTGACCTACCAGATGGACTTCCCGGTGCCGCTCGGCCAGCTCGCCCAGGCCGCGACGCTGGCGCTCTTCGCCATCACGGCGGCCGCCCAGATCGGCGTGGACGCCGAAATCCTGACGCTGGTGCTCGGGATCGTGCTGGCGGCGGTGGCGGCCACGTTCGCCATCGCCTTCGGGCTCGGAGGCCGGGAGGTCGCGCGGGCGCTCAACGCGGGCCGCTTCGTGCGCGCGTCGTTCACCGTCGGCGAGACGATCAGCGTCGGCGATCTACGCGGGCAGATCGTCGGGATCGAGACGGACGCGACCGTGATCCGCACAGCGGACGGCCGGGTGCGGGTGCCCAACAACATGCTGGTGGAATCGGTCGTGACGATTCACGGCGAGCCCCCCCGGAGCGACTGATGGGCAACGCCCGGGCGCCGCGCCCGCCCTTCGGGGCGCGCGGCGCCCGGGCGCAGGGCTCCGCCGTCGTGGACGCCGCCCGGATGACCCGGCCCCGGCGCCCGCGTGGTCGCGTTGTGCCTCGGATGGCCCCCCCGCCCGGCGTGCGCTCTCCGGCGCGTCCGGCCTCGGCGGCCCCGAGGTGATCGGTCAGGCGAGCGCGGCAGGCTCCTCTTCGTGAGCCGTGGCCGGCCCCGGCTCGCTCCGCTCGGGGGCGGGGCGAACCGGTAGGAGGTCGAGCAGCGTTAGCGGCTGCCCGCACGCGTTGCACCACGTCACGCGCGCGAACCCGTTCACGTCGACCTCGTCGTGACAGTTCGGACACCGGTAGTGGGCCATGGGAGGAATTGCACTAGGCCGGAGGCCGATTGGCAATGGGGTGGAGACCCCATTTGCGGCTACCCCCTGAGGTAGACCGGGTTCGAGATGATCCAGGTTCGCTCGCGGCCCTTCGAGTGGCGCACCGCCTCCACGCGGTAGACGCCGGGCTCCTCGACCTCGTGGTCCAGCATCGTGCCCGCCGCGCTGGCGATCTCGCGGCCATCGCGCAGCAGGCGCAGGCGGGCCGGCAGTGGGCTGCGCACCGTGAGGGTCCGCGCCCCGGCCGGCGCCTCGCCGCCCATCGGAACGCCCTCCGCCTCGAAGCGGAAGCCGCGCGCCGGGCCCAGCGAGTCGACCGCGATGTAGCAGCGACCGCTCCGGAGCGCCTCGAAGACCTGCTCGCGGTCGTGGTCGAGCTCGCGGGTGGGCGGCTCCTCGCAGAGCACGTGCGTGCGGATGAAGCGGAACGAGCGGTGGTAGGCCATCACGCGAATCGGCACCAGCGGGCCGATTCGCTTGCCGAACTGGTGGGCGTCGAGCCCCCCGAGCGCCACCACCCGGCGGGTTCGGCAGAGCTTGTCCCAGGCGCGCATGTTGCGCTCCGGCGGGTGCTGCAGCACGCGCCCCGGCGTGAGCACGAAGCGCACCAGCTCGGGGATGCTCGCCACGGCCTCGGCGGTGTCGTTCACGAAGCTCCACAGCTCGATGCCGTGGAGCGCGTCGGAGTGCAGCCCGTCGAAGGGCATGCCCTCGCCCACGCGCTTGAAGCGCTGGGACCCGCTCGAGAACGGATGGGCCGCGAAGCCGAAGCCGCCCGCGCGGCGCACGGCCTCGATGATCTCGGCGCCGTCGAGGCCCTCGTGGTCGATCTCCTCGTCGATGCCGAAGGCGAGGTAGTGGTTGCGTTCGCGGGGCGACACCTCCACGCCGGCGAGCAGGAGCACGTCGCCGTACCAGCGCTCCTCACCGCGGCGCTTGGCCTCGAGCGAGTCGTGATCGGTGAGCAGCACCACGTCGGCGCGCGCCCGGCTCGCGGCCTTCGCGATCTCGGGCACGGTGCCGGTCCCGTCCGAGTAGAGCGAGTGCAGGTGAACGACGCAGGCCAGGTCGACCATCCGGGTAGTGTCTAGGACGTGAGCGATTCGGACACGTTCGGGGCCCGCTCGACCCTCGAAGTCGGCGGTGAGAGCCACGAGATCTTCCGCCTCGACGCCCTCCAGGACGAGCACGACGTGGCGCGTTTGCCGTACTCGCTCAAGGTGCTCCTCGAGAACCTCCTGCGCCACGGGGAGGACGAGGGCGCGCAGGCCGTGGCGCGCTGGGCGGCCACGGACGAGCCTTCGCACGAGATCGCCTACACGCCTGCGCGCGTGCTGATGCAGGACTTCACCGGCGTGCCCGCGATCGTCGACCTGGCCGCTATGCGCGACGCGATGGAGGAGCTCGGTGGCGACCCCACCAAGATCAATCCGCTCGTGCCGGTCGAGCTCGTGATCGACCACTCGATCCAGGTCGACGTGTTCGCCGAGCGGTTCGCCTTCCAGCGCAACGCCGAGCTCGAGTTCGAGCGCAACCGCGAGCGCTACGCGTTCCTTCGCTGGGGCCAGACGGCGTTCGACAACTTCAGCGTGGTGCCGCCCAACACCGGCATCTGCCACCAGGTGAACCTCGAGTACCTCTCGCGCGTTGTCGAGGCGCGCGACGGCCAGGCGTTCCCCGACACCCTCGTCGGCACCGACTCGCACACCACGATGGTCAACGGGCTCGGCGTGCTCGGCTGGGGCGTGGGCGGAATCGAGGCCGAGGCGGCGATGCTCGGGCAGCCGGTCTCGATGCTGCTTCCGCAGGTGGTGGGTTTCAAGCTCACGGGCGAGCTGCCCGAGGGCTCGACGGCCACCGATCTCGTGCTCACGGTCACCCAGATGCTGCGCGAGCGCGGCGTGGTGGGCAAGTTCGTGGAGTTCTTCGGCGAGGGCCTGCCGAACCTGCCGCTGGCCGACCGCGCGACGATCGGGAACATGTCGCCGGAGATGGGGGCTACCTGCGCGATCTTCCCCGTCGACGCGGAGACGCTCCGCTACCTCGAGTTCTCCGGGCGACCGCCGGAGCGGGTTGCGCTGGTGGAGGCCTACTGCAAGGAGCAGGGCCTCTTCCACGACGAGGGCTCGGAAGAGGCCGCCTACTCGGACACGCTCGAGCTCGACCTGGGCGACGTGGAGCCCTCGCTCGCCGGGCCCAAGCGCCCGCAGGACCGCGTGGCCCTCTCGAACGCCGCCAAGGACTTCACCGCCGAGCTCGAGGAGTACGCCGGCCCCGGCTCGCTCACGGGCTACGACGAGGCGGCCGCCGAGTCGTTCCCGGCCAGCGACCCGCCGACGAACAATGGCGGCGGCGCGCCCAAGCCGGAGGTGGAGCACAGCCACCCGAAGGCGGGCACCGCGGTGGCCGAGCGCGACGAGGGCTTCGGTCACGGCTCGGTGGTGATCGCCGCGATCACGAGCTGCACGAACACCTCCAATCCGTCGGTCATGCTCGGCGCGGGACTGCTCGCGAAGAAAGCCGTCGAGGCCGGTCTCGAGCGCATGCCGTGGGTCAAGACCTCGCTGGCGCCGGGGTCGAAGGTGGTCACGGACTACCTCGAGCGAGCGGATCTGATCGAGCCGCTCTCGAAGCTCGGCTTCGATCTCGTGGGCTACGGCTGCACCACCTGCATCGGGAACTCGGGGCCGCTGCCGGAGGCGATTTCGAAGGAGATCGAGGAGCGCGACCTGGTGGTGGCGAGCGTGCTGTCGGGCAACCGCAACTTCGAGGGCCGCATTCACCCCGAGGTGAAGATGAACTACCTCGCCTCGCCGCCGCTGTGCGTTGCATACGCGCTCGCCGGGCGCATGGACCTCGACATCGTAGGCGAGCCGCTCCAGGGCGACGTCTACCTGCGCGACATCTGGCCCTCGCAGCAGGAGGTCAACGAGGCGATCGAGTCCGCCATCGAGTCGGACATGTTCCGCAGAAGCTACGGCGAGGTGTTCGAGGGCGACGAGAACTGGAACGGCCTCGACGTGCCCGAGGGCAACCGCTACGCCTGGGACCCGGACTCCACCTACGTCAAGCGCCCGCCCTACTTCGAGGGCATGCCCGCGTCAGCTCCTGGGGGGTTCGACGAGATCACCGGCGCGCGCGCGATCGCCCTGCTGGGCGACAGCGTGACCACCGACCACATCTCGCCGGCGGGAGCGATCAAGAAGGACTCGCCCGCGGGCGCCTACCTGATCGAGAACGGCGTGGAGCAGCGCGACTTCAACTCCTACGGCTCGCGGCGCGGCAACCACGAGGTGATGATGCGCGGTACGTTCGCCAACATCCGCCTGCGCAACCTGCTGGCGCCGGGCACCGAGGGCGGCTGGACGCTGCGCGACGGCGAGCAGGAGACGATCTACGACGCCGCGACGGCCTATGCGGAGGAGGGCACGCCTCTGTGCGTGCTGGCGGGCAAGGAGTACGGCTCGGGGTCGTCGCGCGACTGGGCGGCCAAGGGCCCGCGCCTGCTCGGCATCCGCTTCGCGATCGCCGAGTCGTACGAGCGCATCCACCGCTCGAACCTCGTGGGAATGGGCGTGCTGCCGCTCCAGTTCCCGGACAGCCAGTCGGTCGAGTCACTCGGGCTGAAGGGCGACGAGACGTTCGACCTGGCGCCGCTCGAGGAGGGCGCCCGCGAGCTGCGCGTCACGGCCACGCCCGCCGGGGGCGGCGAGCCGATCGAGTTCGACGCGCGGGTGCGCATCGACACGCCCAACGAGTGGCAGTACTACCGGGGCGGCGGCATCCTCCACTTCGTGCTGCGCGGGCTGCTGGCGAGCGACTGACGCGCGCCGCGCTGCCGGTATCGTCGCGCCGATGCTCGACGCCGGCGCCGTGCGCGAACGCTTTCCCGCACTCTCTGGGGGAGCCGCCTACCTCGACGGGCCCGGCGGGTCGCAGGTTCCGGCCGACGTGCTCGAGGCGATCTCCGCCTGCCTGACCGAGACGAACGCCAACCTCGGCGGCGCGTTCGCCACGAGCGAGGGTGCCGTGGAGGTGATGGCTCGCGGGCGCGCCGCCCTCGCCGACTTCACGGGCGGGCACCCGGACGGGATCGCCTTCGGCGCGAACATGACCACGCTCAACTTCTTGCTCGCGCACGCGGTCGCACGGACGCTCCAGCCGGGCGACGAGATCGTTGTCACCCAGCTCGACCACGACGCGAACATCTCGCCCTGGCTCCTGGTGGCGGCCGACCACGGGCTCACGGTCCGCACGGCGCCGATTGACACGGGTGACGTGACGCTCGACCACGATGCGCTCGAGGCGCTGATCGGCGAGCGCACGCGCGTGGTGGCGTTCACGCTCGCCTCGAACGCGGTGGGGTCGCTCACCGAACCGGCCCGGATCGCGGCCGCCGCTCACGCGGTGGGCGCGCTCGCCTGGGCCGACGGCGTGCACCTGGCGCCGCACCGGCGCCTGCGCGCGAGCGAGTGGGGGCTCGACGTGCTGCTCTGCTCGCCCTACAAGTTCTTCGGCCCGCACCTGGGGGTTGCGGCGATCCGGCCCGAGCTGGCCGAGTCGCTGCCGGCCGACCGCGTGCGCCCCGCCGGCCAGGATCCGCCGGGCCACCGCTTCGAGACCGGCACGCAATCCTTCGAGGCGGTGGCCGGCGCCGCGGCGGCCGTCGAGTACCTCCGCTCACTCGGCGACGGCGACGGCGACGGCCTGGACGGTGCCTTCGCCGCGATCCAAGCGCACGAGGATGGGCTCGCGCGGCGCTTCCTGGGCGGGCTGCCTGCGGGCATCGAGCTGTACGGGATCGCCGGCGAGGAGGCGCGCACGGCCACGTTCTGTTTCAACGTGGGCGATCGGGGACCGCGCGCGGTGGCCGAGGCGCTCGGGCGCCGGCAGCTGTACGTGTGGGACGGCGACTACTACGCGCTCGAGCCGATCCGCGCGCTAGGGCTGGCCGAGCGCGGCGGCGCGGTGCGCGCGGGCTTCCTCCACTACACCACCGAGGACGAGGTCGACCGGCTACTTGGTGCACTCGGCGAGCTGGCGGGCTGAGAGAGCTTGGTTCGCTCGGCGCGCTTCGCGATCGCTCGCAGCCACGCGAGCCGGATCAGCGCGCTGCCCGGCTGAATGAGGCGCCAGTAGCGACCGAAGCTGCGGCGGGCGTGGCCGTCGGTGCCGGCGATCCGGGTCTCCGTCACGAGCACAACCCCGCCTCGTGCGGGCCGCTCGACCCGGAAGTCGAAGACGGTCTTGGCGTAGCCGGGGGAGTCGAAGCCGGCGAAGGCATCGGGGCTGGTCCGAGTCAGCCCACCGCCGAGAGTCCAGAAGCGGCCGACCCCTCCGTACACGAGCTCGCGTTCGTTCGCGGCTAGCTGCACGAAGCCGGCGCGCTCGAACTGCCCGACGATCGGTCGCCTGAGCGAGAGCCGGCCCAGGCGAGGGCCCGCCCGCAGCGCCATGAGCGCCACCAGCAGGGGGACCTCGAGCGGGGTCACGGTGCGCGCGGCCGTCAACACGTCGGCGGGCTCGGCGGCCACGCGGCGGGAGTGGATCTCCCTGAAGTCGAAGTGGGGGAGGTAGTGGTCGAGTGGCATGTCCGTAGAATATCGTTCTAGAATAGTATTCTAATGCCAACTTCTCGCCGACAGGACATCCTGGACGCCGCGCTCGCGGCGTTCACGGAGAACGGCTTCGCGGCCGCCACCGTCGACGACGTGCGGCGGCGCTCCGGCGCCAGCGTGGGCTCGATCTACCACCACTTCGGCGGCAAGCAGGAGCTGGCCGAGGCGCTCTACGCCAAGGCGCTTCGTGACTACCAGCGCGGCTTCCTCAGGGTGCTCGGGCGCACGCCCGGTGCCGAGCCGGGCGTGAGGGGCCTGGTGCGACACCACCTGCGCTGGGTGGCTCGCCACCCGGATCTGGCGCGCTGGATGCTGCGCTGGCGGGGCGGGGGCGAGGCCATCGACGAGCTGAACCGCGAGCTGTTCGCGGCCACCCGCGCGTGGCTCGAGCCGCACGTGGAGTCCGGGCGCATCCGCTCGCTGCCGCTCGACCTGACCTACGTGATCCTGATCGGCCCGGCCCAGGAGTTCTCGCGGCACTGGCTCGAGCGGCGCCTGCGCACCTCGATGGCCGAGGCCGAGCGGGTCCTGCCGGAGGCGGCCTGGAACGCCCTGCGGGGCGGCGAGGGAGCGGAGCTGAGCGGCCGACCCGCCGCCTACATGAACGTCCCGGAGTTATCGCTATAGCGCATAGTGAGGGACGTTCGATGTGATCAGCCGCGCAGGCCGCGCCCGAGCGCCAGCTGGCGCCGAAGCAGCGGCGCGGTGCGGTAGCGCTCCTCGCGCCGCTCGGTCCAAAGGCCCTCGAGCACCGCGGCCACGTGCTCGAGGCCGATCGCCTCGCTCCACTCGACGGGGCCCCGCGGGTGGGCGAGGCCGAGCGTGAGTCCTGCGTCCACGTCGTCGGCCGAGCCCACGCCCTCGCCGATCGCGAAGGCCGCCTCGTTCACGAGCTGGCAGACGATCCGGCCGAGCACGAGCCCCGGCGCGTCCTCGACCCACTCGCAGAGGAATCCCAGGGAGCCGAAGAAGCGCTCGGCGGCATCGGCGGCGAACGCCGGCGTGGTGGGGAGGCGGGTGAGCTCCACGAGCCGGGCGGCGTCGAGCGGAGGCAGCAGGTGGAAGCCGACCGCGCCGGGCTCGCCGCGCGCGGCCAGGCTCGTGGCGGCGCACAGCGCCACCAGCGGGCCACCGCCCGGCGGCGAGGGGTGTGGCGCGGGCCCGGCGTCGACAACCAGCTCGGCGGGGCCGCCCTCGCGCAGCTCGTGACCGGCGGCGCGGGCGCGCTCGCGCAGGCCGTCGGCCAGCGGACCCGTGCCGAGCAGCGCGACCACGAGCGCCGACGAGTCGCCGGGCGCGGCCCGGGAGGGGTCGTCGGGCCGGTAGGAGCCATCCGCGGCGTAGTCGTAGAACCCGCGTCCCGCCTTTCGCCCCAGCCGGCCGGCCGCCACCATGCGCGCCTGGATCGGGCTCGGCCGCCAGCGCGGCTCGCCGAACGACAGCTCGGCGAACGACTTGGCGACCTCGAAGCCCACGTCGATCCCGACCAGGTCCATCAGCTCGAACGGCCCCATCCGGAAGCCGCCGCCGAGCCGGCAGACGCGATCGATCCGGTCGGCCGGCGCGATCCGCTCGGCGAGCAGCCTCAGCCCCTCGCCGAAGAACGGGCGCCCGCAGCGGTTCACCAGGAAGCCCGGCCCGTCGGCGGCGAAGATCACCTGCTTGCCCATCGCCTCGCCGGCGGCGCGCGCCACGGCGAGCGCCCGCTCACCGGTCTGGTCGGCACGGATCACCTCGAGCAGCCGCATCAGCGGCGGCGGGTTGAAGAAGTGCATGCCCACCACGTTCTCCGGGCGCGCCGCGGCGCCGGCCAGCGAGGTGACCGGGATCGACGAGGTGTTGGTGGCGAGCACGGTCTCGGCCCCGCACGCTGCGGACAGCCGCGTGAACAGCTCGCGCTTGAGCTCCGGCCGCTCAGGCGCGGCCTCGATCACGAGCTCGCACGGAGCCAGCTCGTCGAGCGATCCGACGGGCTCGAGCAGCGTGGCCGCGTACTCGCCCACGCGCCCCTTCTCAACCCAGCGAGCGAGGCCGCGCCGTACTCCCTCCGCGCCGCGCTCGAGCGCCTGCGGCGCCGGATCGTGCAGCAGCGTTCGCATCCCGGCCGCGCAGCCGAGCTGGGCGATGCCGGCACCCATCGTCCCCGCCCCGGCCACGCCGAGGACTGACGGCCTCACCGCCCGCGGAACTCCGGCTTGCGCTTCTCGAGGAACGCGTTCATCCCCTCCACGCGGTCCTCCGTGGCCATCGCGAGCTCGAAGAGGCGGCGCTCCTGGTCGAGGCCGGCGCCGAGCGACATCTCGTCGGCCGCCAGGACCGCCCGCTTGGCGAGCCGCACGGCCAGCGGCGGGCGCTCGGCCACCACGCCGGCCAGATCGAGCGCCGCTTCGAGCCAGCCGTCCTTCGGCGCCACCTGGTTCACGAGCCCGAGCGAGAACGCCTCGGCGGCGTCGATGCGCCGCCCCGTGAGCACGAGCTCCATGGCGCGCTGCTTTCCCATGACGCGCGTGAGCCGCTGGCTGCCCCCGCCGCCCGGGATGATGCCGAGCATGATCTCGGGCTGGCCGAACTGGGCGGTCTCGGAGGCAACGATCATGTCGCACGCCAGCGCCAGCTCGCAGCCGCCGCCGAGCGCGTAGCCGGACACCGCCGCCACGAGCGGAGTGCGCAGCGCCGCCAGCCGCGGCCAGAAGCGCGCCGCCGGCGAGGTGAGCGTCTCGGCCAGCGTGCGCGCCGCCATCGCCTTGATGTCCGCGCCGGCGGCGAACCAGTCGTCGCCGCCCGCGAGAACGATGCAGCGCACATCGGGGTCCTCGTCCCATCGCTCGCAGAGCGCCGCGAGCTCCTCCATCAACTCGGGCGAGAGCGCGTTGCGGGCCTCGGGCCGGTTGAGACGGGCGAGCCCGACCGCGCCGCGCAGCTCGGACGCGATCAGCATCAGCCCGGGACCAGCGCGTTGATGCCCGTGTAGGCGCGGCCGATGATCAGCTTCTGGATCTGCGACGTGCCCTCGTAGAGCGTGGTCACGCGCGCGTCGCGCAGGTAGCGCTCCACCGGGTGATCGTCCACGTAGCCGGAGCCGCCGTGCACCTGGATGGCGCGGTCGGCGCAGTTCACCGCCGCCTCGGTCGCGTAAAGCTTGGCGATCGAGGTCTCGGTGGTGCTCGGCTTGCCCTGGTCCTTGAGCCAGCCGGCGCGCCACACGAGCCCGCGCGCCGCCTCGGTCTGCACGACCATGTCCGCGATCATCTCCTGCACCAGCTGGAAGGACGCGATCGGCCGGTCGAACTGGGTGCGCTCCTTGGAGTACGAGATCGACGCGTCGAGCGAGCCCTGGCAGATCCCCACGCAGCCGGCTGCCACGCTGTAGCGGCCCGAGTCGAGCGCGGACATCGCGATCTTGAAGCCGTCGCCGACCTCGCCCATGAGCGCCGAGTCCGGCACCTCCACGCCGTCGAGCCCGAGGGCGGCCGTGTCGGAGCCCTTGAGGCCGAGCTTGCCGTGGATCTCCTGGGTCGAGAAGCCGTCGCTGTCGGTGGGCACGAGGAAGCAGGCGATGCCCCGGTGCTTCAGCGACTGCTCGGTCTGCGCGAAGACGAGCGCGAGCTTCGAGTAGTTCCCGAGCGAGATCCACATCTTGCCGCCGCTGATCCGCCAGCCGCCGTCGATCTTCTCGGCGCGCGTCTTCAGGTTGGAGGCGTCCGAGCCGGTGTCGGGCTCGGTCAGCCCGAAGCAGCCGAGCGCCTCGCCCGAGCAGAGCTGCGGCAGCCATTCCTGCTTCTGCTCCTCGCTGCCCCAGCGCACGATCGAGGAGCACACGAGCGAGGTGACCACGGAGACCACGGTGCGCATCGCCGAGCATCCACGGCCGACCTCCTCCACGATCAGCGCGTAGGTCCGGTAGTCCACGCCGCGCCCGCCGTACTCCTCGGGCACGATCGCGCCGAGGAAGCCGATGTCGGCGATCTGCTTCACGAGCTCGGTGTCGAAGTGCTCGTTGCGATCGTTCTCCCGCGCGCGCGGGGCGATCTCCTTGTCGGCGAATTCGCGGGCGGTTTCGCGGATCAGCTGCTGCTCGTCTGTCAACTCGAAATCGATCATGTGTGTTCCTGATTCTGCAAGATGCTGTCGGGGATGGCCGAGACGAAGGCTTCGTGGGAGCTGCGCGAGGGCGACGAGATCGCCCCCGGACGCTCCATCCTGAAACTGCTTGGAGGGGGCAACCGCTACGAGGCCTACCTGGTCTGGGACGAGCGGCTTTTCTCACCGATGGTGGCAAAGGTGGTGCGACCCGACCAGGCGGAAGACGAAGCGGCCCTTCGCGGGCTGCGCCGCGAGGCCGAGGCACTCGACGCGCTCGCCCATCCGGTGATCCTGCGCGCCTTCGACGCCGTGCTCGAGCCCCCGCACCCGCACGTGCTGGTCGAGCACCTCGAGGGGCCGACCCTGCGCAGGCTGATCCGCCGCTCGGGTCCGCTGCCCGCCGACCAGGCGCTGCCGCTTGCGCTGCACGTGGCCTCCGCGCTCCACTACATGGCGGGGGAGGGCTGGGTGCACCTCGACCTCAAGCCGGACAACCTGGTGATGGGAATCCCGCCGCGGGTGATCGACCTCTCGCTCGCCCGCACGAGCGAGCGGGCCGCCCGCCTACGGGGCTACGTGGGCACGAACGCCTACGCGGCGCCGGAGCAGTGCGCGCCGGATGGCGACGTGGGGCCCGCAGCCGACGTCTGGGGCCTGGGGGCGACGCTGTACCACGCGGTCGCGGGCCGGCGGCCGTTCCCGAGGCCGGCGTCGACCGAGGAGGGAACCGACCTGGAGACGCGCTTTCCCCAGCTCGTGCAGGACGTTCGCCCCTGGCCGAAGCGGGTTCCCTCGGCGTTCGCCGACGCCATCCTCTCGTGCTTGCGAAGGCTCCCTGAGGAGCGTCCGAGCGCCTCCGAGCTCGCGCTCGTGCTGCAGCCGCTCGTGGCCGCACTACCTCCTCGGCTGCTATCGGAGAGGCGCGGCGAACACGGCGTGTGAGCCGGCCCGAGGCCGCTATGCCGCCGAGTTCTCGATCACGGCCGCCATGCCCATTCCCACGCCGATGCACATCGTCGCGAGCCCGTATCGGCCGCCACGGCGGCGCAGCTCGTGGGCGAGCGTGCCGATCAGGCGCGCTCCCGAGCAGCCGAGCGGGTGGCCGATGGCGATCGCTCCGCCGTTCACGTTGAGGCGGTCGTGGTCGAAGCCGAGCTCGCGCATCGAGGCGAGCACTTGGGACGCGAATGCCTCGTTCAGCTCCACCAGGTCGATGTCGGCGGGCTCGAGTCCGGCGCGGGCGAGCGCCCCGCGGGTGGCAGGCACCGGGCCGATTCCCATGTAGGCGGGATCGACACCCGCCGCGGCGCTCGCCACGATCCGGGCGAGCGGCTCCTTGCCGAGCTCGCGCGCACGCGCACCGCTCATCAACGTGACGCAGGCGGCGCCGTCGTTGATCTGCGACGAGTTGCCGGCGGTCACGCTGCCGCCCTCGCGGAACACCGGCTTGAGGGCGGCCAGGCGCTCGAGGCAGGTGTCGGGACGCGGGCCCTCGTCGGCGTGCACGGTGAGCGGCGCCCCCTCGGGCTGGAGCACGTCGACCGTCACGATCTCGTGGTCGAGGCGACCGGCCTCGGCCGCTGCCAGCGCGCGCCGGTGGGACTCGAGCGCGAGCGCGTCCTGGTCCTCCCGCGACACGCCGTAGCGCTCCAGCCACGTTCTCGGCTATCTCGCCCATCGACACGGTGGAGTAGCGCTCGGCCATGCGCGGGTTCACGAAGCGCCAGCCGATCGTGGTGTCCGCCAGCTCGGGGGTCCCGCGCGCAAAGCCGCGCTCGGGCTTGAGCATCACGAGCGGCGCCCGCGACATCGACTCGACGCCTCCGGCAAGCACGAGATCCGCGTCGCCCAGACGGATCTGGCGGGCGCCCTGCACGACCGCCTCGAGGCCGGACGCGCAGAGCCGGTTGACCGTCACGCCGGGCACCTCGACCGGCAGACCCGCCAGCAGCGAGGCCATCCGTGCCACGTTGCGGTTGTCCTCACCCGCCGCGTTGGTGGCGCCCATGTACACGTCGTCGACGCTCGCCGGGTCGAGCCCGCCGCGCTCCACCGCGGCCTGGATCACGTGGGCGGCCAGGTCGTCGGGGGGGACGCCCGACAGCACGCCGGCATGGCGCCCGATCGGGGTGCGTAGGGCATCGACGATCACGGCCTCGGGCATGCGGCGGCAAGCGTACACTCGCCCGGATGGACGAGTTCGGGGCTTTCGTCCTCTTCGGGGGGCTCGTGCTGCTCGGGATATTCCTCGCCCTCGGCAAGTGGTACCCGGGCAGCGGCGCCGAGCAGGTGGACTGGCGCCCCACGCGCTCACCCGAGGTCGAGGCCGAGCTCGAGCTCGAGGACGTGGACCAGATGCTCGAGGCCCAGAACGCCCGCCGCCGGGCCAGCGGGCGCCCTGAGCTGACCGAGGACGACGTGCGCGCGCAGGTGGCCGACGACGAGCGCTGGCGCGAGGAGCTCCGGCGCCGCGCGCGCGGCCACGACTGACGCGGTGGCGCGCATCCTGATCGTGGGCTGCGGCTGCCGCGGGCGCTCGCTCGCCGCCGAGTTGGTGGCCGCGGGACACGCCGTGCGCGGCACCACGCGCAATCGCGCGCGGGTGCCGGATATCGAGGCTGCCGGCGCCGAGGGGATCGTGGCCGACCCGGACCGGCTCGGCGGCGTGACGGGGGCGCTCGCCGGCGTGACGCTCGTGTGCTGGCTGATGGGCGACGCCGTCGCCACGCCCGCCCTGCACGGGGACCGGCTGCGCACGCTCACGGAGCGGCTCGTGGACACGCCGGTCCGGGCGCTAATCTACGAGGCGGCCGGGACGGTCGATCCCGAGCTGCTGGCCGCCGGCGCGGCGATCGTGCGGGAGGCGTCGACCACCTGGCACATCCCGGTTGAAGTGGTCGACGTCGCACCCGGCGACGGCTGGCTCGAGGCGATGACCGGCGCGGTCGAGGGGCTGCTGGCCTAGACCTGGGTAATGTCATCGCCGTGGCCGATTACGCGAAGGATGTCCTAGTAGACACGCAGTGGGTGGAGAACCACCTCTCGGACGACTCGATCCGCATTGTCGAGGTGGACGAGAACCCGTCGCTATATGCAGAAGCGCACATCCCCGGAGCGATCGGATTCGACTGGAAGCGGGATCTCCAGGATCAGGTCAAGCGCGACTTCCTCGGCCCCGGCGAGTTCGGCGAGCTGTTCGGCGGCCGTGGGGTCTCGAACGACCACACCGTCGTGCTGTACGGGGACCGCAACAACTGGTTCGCCGCCTACACCTACTGGTACCTGCGCTACTACGGGCACGACAACGTCCGGCTGATGAATGGCCCGCGCGAGAAGTGGATCTCCGAGGGCCGGCCGACCTCTACTGACGTGCCGCGCTACGAGCCGCAGCAGTTCGCCGCCACCGAGGGCGACACCGCCATCCGCGCCCGCCGCGACGAGGTGCTGGCGGCGCTCGACTCGAGCACGCGCCTCGTGGACGTGCGCTCGCCCCAGGAGTACTCGGGCGAGCTGATCGCCATGGCGGGCTACGAGCAGGAGGGCGCCCAGCGCGCCGGGCACATACCGGGCGCGGCGTCGGTGCCTTGGGCCCAGGCGGTCAAGGAGGACGGGACCTTCAAGTCAGCCGACGAGCTGCGCGAGCTCTACAGCTCGAGGGGCGTGCTCGACGCGTCGAACCCGGTGATCGCCTACTGCCGGATCGGTGAGCGCTCCGCCCACACCTGGTTCGTGCTGCACGAGCTGCTCGGCAGCGACGACGTGAAGAACTACGACGGCTCGTGGACCGAGTGGGGCAACCTCGTGGACGTCCCGATCGAGAAGGACGTCTAAGCCACCCGGGGGCTCGCGCCCCCGGACCCCCGTGGCACCTGGCCGGCATCAGATCATCGGGGCGAGCCGCTCGAGGAGCGACTGCACGATCCGCGCTGTCGCGCCCCAGACGAGGTGGCCGGCCACGGTGTAGGTGGGCGTCTTGATCGGCACGCCCTTGCGAATTAGCCGCCTCATCTCGTGGCCCTCCACGAGCTCGTCGAGGGTGAACTCGAATATCTGCTCGACCTCGGTGGCCTGGCGGCGCCAGGCCTGGCCGCGTTCGATCAGGCCCACGAACGGGTGGATCCGGTAGCCGGTCACGAAGGTGCCCACGGGCGGGAGCGCGCCCACCAGCTCGACGCGCGCCGGGCTCAGGCCGATCTCCTCCTCGGCCTCCCGCAGCGCGGTGGCGCGGAGGTCCTCGTCGGGATGGTCCTGGCGCCCGCCGGGGAACGAGATCTCGCCGGCGTGGCGGCGCAGGTCGGCCCGCCGCTCGGTGAACACGGCCGTCAGCGGGTCGCGCATGAGCGGCACGAGCACGGCGGCGTCCTTCGAGCCGGGCGCGTCGAGCGCCGCCGCCTCCTCGGGTGTCAGGAGGTACTCCCGCACGGACCTATTATCCGAGAGCCATGGCACGGGCCCTGCTGATCATCGACTTCCAGAACGACTTCACGGAGGGCGGCGCGCTGGCCGTGCCGGACGGCGACGCGATCGCCCCGCGCGTGAACGAGCTGATCGACTCGGGGGAGTTCGACCTGGTGGTGGCCACGCGCGACTGGCACCCGGCGGACCACCATTCGTTCGCCGCCCAGGGTGGCCCCTGGCCGCCACACTGCGTTCAGGGCAGCGAGGGCGCGGAGCTCCACCCGTCGCTCGATCGCGAGCACGTCGACGCCGTGGTGAACGCCGGCTACACGCCCGAGCTCGAGGGCTACTCGGGGTTCGAGGAGACGGAGCTCGCCGACGTGCTGCGCCGCAACTCGGTCGACGAGCTCACGGTGGTGGGCCTGGCCACCGACTACTGCGTGCGCAGCACCGCGCTCGACGCGCTCCGCGAGGGCTTCCGGGTGACCGTCGACCGCGCCGGCATTCGCGGGATCGACGTCCAGCCCGGGGACTCCGAGCGGGCGCTCGAGGAGCTCGGCGCCGCCGGCGCAGCGATCAGCTAAGTGCTCGACCGCGTCCTCGAGTCGATGTTCCACTGGTACCGGCTCGTGGGCGCTGCCTCGGACGGCGCGCGCGTGCTCGAGCCGGACGGCGTGCTGGCAAGCCTGGTTCCCGCTACGCCCGAGCGCGCGGTGATCAACGCCGTGCTCTACAGGCGCCCGGACGCCCTCGCGGCGGCCTACGAGGAGCTCGAGACCGCGTACGCCGGCATCGGCGCGAGCTGGACCGTGTGGGTGCCGCCGGGTGACGAGCGGGCTGCCGCCCTGCTGCGGGCGCGCGGCCACGTGCTCGACGCGGAGCCGGCGGCGATGGCCCGAGCGCTCGAGCCGGGCGCGATCGAGCGCCCGGCGCAGGAAGCCCTGCCGGACTGGCGACGGAATGGCGACCTAGCCACCCTGGGGCGGCTCAACGACGCCTCCTATCCGTTCGGCGACGACTCGTTCTCGCGCGGGCTCCGGCGGCTCCCCGACGGCGCCGCGCACATCTACCTCGCGAACAGCGACGGCGAGCCCGAGGGCTGCCTCGCCACGATCGACCATGAGGGCAACGCCGAGGTCCAGCTCGTCGCGGTGCTGCCGCAGGCGCGCGGCCGGGGGGTTGCCGGCAAGCTGCTCGCGCACGCCCTCGCCGACGCCGCCGAGCGCGGCTCCCGCAGCACCACGCTGATCGCAACGAAGCTCGGCCTCCCGGTCTACGAGCGCGCCGGCTACCGAGCGCTCGGGCGCTTCCAGATGTGGGAGCGCGCGCGGGCCGCCGCCTAGATCTAAATCAACGTCACCTTCTCGTCGAACATGACCTCGCTCTCGAGCGCGCGGTGCACGGGGCACTTGGCGGCGATCTGCATCAGCCGCTCGCGCTGGTCCTCGGGCAGCTCCTTCGACATGTTCACGTTCATCACGAAGCGCGTGGGGGAGCCCCGCTGAGCGGGCTCGTACTGCACGTCGACGGTCATCTCGCCCACGTCCCAGCCCTTGCGGTTGGCGTACATCTCCATCGTGATCGCCGTGCACGAGGCGAGGCTCGCGGCGAGCAGCTCCTGCGGGCTCGGCCCGGCGTCGTCGCCGCCCTCGTCCTCCGGCTCGTCGACGGTCAGGCGGTGCTCGCGCACGGACACCTGCTGCTTGAGCCTCGTGTTCACTCGGATCGACTTCGCTCTCATCGTCTCCCCTCGAAGAGCTCCGGGTCGGGCTCGTCGGCGAAGCGCGCCATCGCGAAGAGCGCGTCCGAGAGCCGGTTGAGGTAGGTGAGCACGGTCGCGTCGGCGAGCTCGCCCTCGTCGCTCAGCGCCGCTACCCGGCGCTCGGCGCGCCTGACCGCCGTGCGCGCCACATCGAGCCGCGCGGACAGCTCCGTGCCGCCCGGGATCACGAACTTGGGTGGCAGCTCGACGCGCTCCATGTACCGGTCGATGTCCGTTTCGAGCCGCTCCGCCATCGCGGCCGTGACCTTCGACACGCCGGCCTCGAGCCGGCCCGCCGCCTCCGGCGCGGTGGCCAGCTCGGCACCGGCAACGAACAGCTCGTTCTGCAGGCGCAGGATGTCCGCGTACAGCTCTCCGCCACGCTCCGCGGCGGCGCGCGCGAGGCCGAGTGCCGAGGCGGCCTCGTCGATCGAGCCGTAGGCCTCGGGGCGACCCGCGTGCTTGGGCACCCGGCCGCCGTACCAGAGCCCGGTCATGCCGTCGTCGCCCTTGCGCGTGTAGATCTTCACGCCAGCGGATTGAACACGAGACCGGTGGGGACCTTCGGGTAGAAGAAGGTCGACTTGGGCGGCATCGACTCGCCGGCCACGGCCACTTCGCGCACCTGCTCGATCGGGGTGGCGCGCATGAAGAAGCCGGCATCGGCGGCGCCCGACTCAACGCGCTCGATCGCGTCGTCGAGGCTCCCCGAGTAGGCGAGCCCGCGCAGGTGGGAGATGTCGTCCTCGGACATGCCGAGCGCGTCGCGCAGGAAGAGCGCCTCGAGAACGGCGGTGTCGAGGCGCCGGTAGGGATCCGGCATGCCCTCGAGGGCGCGGTCGGCCGCCGCCTGCTCGCGCAGCGTCAGGCGGTAGGGCTGTCGGTGGAAGCTGTCCATGTAGCCGAACGCCACGCGCCCGTTCGGGCCCGGCTCGAGCTCGGCCGTGCTGCCAAGCGGCTCGACGTCGAAGTGGCGCTTGGCGGCGTCCCGGATCGCGAGCTGCCTGGATGTGTCGTCCTTCAGGCCGGTGAGGAGCCGGTGGGTGGGGAACACGAGCAGGCCCGGATCGGAGAGCGAGCAGAGCAGCATCAGCGCGTAGCGGTGGTCACCTTCGCCTCCCACCTCATCCGCGTACGTGCGGGCGGTCTCGTAGCGGTGATGGCCGTCGGCGATCAGGAGCTCGGCGTCCGCGAGCGCACCCTGGAGCGCGGCGATCGCGTCCGCGTCGGTCACCCGCCACAGGGTGTTGAGGGTGCCCTTGTGGTCGCGCGCCTCCGCGAACGGCTCTTGCTCGACCGCGCGCTCGAGCGCCTCGCGGGCACCGCCGCTCTCGTCGGGGAAGAGGCTGAAGATGGGAGAGAGGTTCGCGCGGGTGGCGCGGGTCAGGCGAAGCCGGTCCTCCTTCGGACCTGGATGGGTGCGCTCGTGCGGCCGGATGCGGCCGGCGCCGTAGTCCTCCACCCGCACGCGCCCGAGGATCCCGGTGCGGGTGCGACCGCTGCCGTCGGGGGCCGTGTAGTCCTGACGCAGCACCCACAGGGCCGGCTGGCGCTCGCGCACGAGCACGCCGTCCGCGAGCCACTCCTCCATCGTGCGCGCCGCGTGCTCGTAGGGGTCGCGCTCCGAGCTCTCAGGCAGGTCGATCTCCACCACGTTGTACGGACTCGAGGCGACCAGCTCGGCGCGCAACCGCGCGTCGATCACGTCGTAGGGCGGCGCGATCAGGCTGTCCAGCGGGCCGGCGACCGAGGTCTCGTAGCGGAGGGTCTGGAGCGGCTGGACGTCGGCCATCGGGGAACGCGGCACCCTACTTGACTTACGCGGTGGAGCCGGGTTATGCTCGCGCTTAGTCATCTGACTAAGGCACTTGACCAACGTGGAAGCCGCTCCCGTCCCCTCCAAGCGGGTCACCGAGCCCGCCAACGCCCTCCTCGACGCCGCCGAGCGAATGCTCGTGAGCGACGGCTACGCGCGGATCACCACCCGCTCGGTCGCGGCCGAGGCGGGCGTGAACCATGGCCTCGTGCACTATTACTTCGGCTCGATGGAGGAGTTGCTCCTCCAGGTGCTGGAGCGCTTCACCGACCGGCTCGTGGAGCGCCAGCGCGCGATGTATAGGGCCGAGGGTCCCTTCATCGACAAGTGGCGCTTGGCGATGCGCTACCTCGACGAGGACTACGCGGCGGGCTACCCGAAGATCTGGCTCGAGCTCCAGGCGATGTCCTGGAACCGTCCCCAGCTCCAGGAGCGGGTGCGGCACGTCGACGAGGAGTGGCGCTCCACGCTGCGGACGGCGTTTGCCGAGGCGCTCGACGAGCACGGGCTCGACCGCGAGGCCTTCCCCCTCGAGGCGGTGCTGGCGCTCGTGATGACCTTCAACAAGGGCTTCCAGCTCGAGCAGGTGACCGGCATCCAGGGCGGCCACGCCGAGCTGCTCGCCTGGATCGACGGCTGGCTCGCGGCACAGGAGCGGCGGGCGTGAGCTCCCCCCGGCGCGTGCTCTACATGTCCTCGCCGATCGGTCTCGGTCACGCGCGCCGCGACGTGGCTATCGCGCGCGAGCTGCGCGCGCTGGTGCCGGGCGTCGAGATCGACTGGCTCGCGCAGCATCCGGTTACGCGCGTGCTCGAGGCCGAGGGCGAGCGCGTGCACCCGGCCAGCCGCCACCTGGCGAACGAGTCGAGCCACATCGAGTCCGAGTCCGCCGAGCACGACCTGCACTGCTTCCAGGCCTGGCGGCGGATGGACGAGATCCTCGTGGCCAACTACATGGTCTTCCACGATCTGGTGCGCCAGGAGCGCTACGACCTATGGATCGGCGATGAGGCCTGGGAGATCGACTACTACCTCCACGAGCACCCGACCGAGAAGCGCGCCCACTACGCCTGGCTCACGGACTTCGTGGGCTGGCTGCCGATGGACGACGGCGGCGCGCACGAGGCGCACTTGACCGCGGACTACAACGGCGAGATGGTTGGGCACATCGCCGCGCACCCCGACGTGCGCGACTGTGCGTTGTTCGTGGGGAACCCGGAGGACATCGTGCCCGACGCGCTGGGCCCGGACCTGCCCCTGATACGAGACTGGACCGAGCGAAACTTCGATTTCGCGGGGTACGTCACGGGCTTCGACGCCGAGCGGTTCGCCGACCGCGAGCGCCTGCGCGCGGAGCTCGGCTACCGGCCGGACGAGCGCGTGTGCATCGTCACGGTAGGCGGCTCGGGCGTCGGCGAGCATTTGCTTCGAAAGGTGATGGCCGCCTTCGGCGAAGCCAAGCAGCGCGTACCCGACCTGCGGATGATCGTGGTGGCGGGCCCGCGCATCGACCCCGCGACGCTTCCCCAGGCGGACGGCCTCCAGATCTGTCTCTACGTGCACGACCTCTACCTGCACCTCGCCGCGTGCGACCTCGCCGTCGTGCAGGGCGGGCTCACCACGGCGATGGAGCTCACGGCGGCCGGACGGCCGTTCATTTACTTCCCGCTCGCCCACCACTTCGAGCAGAACTTCCACGTCCACCACCGGCTCGAGCGCTACGGCGCGGGCCGGCGGCTCGACTTCGAGACGAGCGAGCCGGAGGACATCGCGGCGGCGATCGAGGAGGAGATCGGCCGTGAGGTGAGCTATCGGCCGGTCGAGCGCGACGGCGCCCGGCGGGCGGCGGAGCGGCTCGCGGAGGTGCTCGCGTGAGGGCGCGCGAGCCGGACGAGACGGGATACGTCAACCGCGACGGCGTGCCGATCTACTGGGAGCGCTTCGGCGACGGCTCGCCCACCGTCTTGTTCATGCCCACCTGGTCGATCGTGCACTCGCGCTGCTGGAAGGCACAGGTTCCCTACTTCGCCCGCCACTACCGCGTGGTGGTCTTCGATCCACGCGGGAACGGGCACTCGGGTCGCCCCGCCGAACCCGACGCTTATGCGGAGACCGAGTTCGCGGCCGACGCGGTGGCGGTCATGGACGCCACGGACACCGAGCAGGCGGTGGTGGTGAGCTGGTCGAAGGGCGCCCAGCGGAGCCTGCTGCTGGCGGCCGAGCATCCCGAGCGCATCCCGGGCGCGGTCTTCATCTGTCCGGCCGTGCCGCTCGCGGGCGTGTCGCCCGAGCGCGCCCGCTATATGGGCCGCTTCACCGAGCGGCTCGAGACCACCGCGGGCTGGGCGAAGTGGAACATGCACTACTGGGAGCACGGCTACCGGGACTTCGTCGAATTCTTCATGGGGAAGATCTTCACGGAGCGGCACTCGACCAAGCAGATCGAGGACGCCGTCGGCTGGGGTCTCGAAACGGATCCGAGCACGCTCGGCGCCACGGTCCTCGGTCCCTACATCGAGACTCGTGAGGACGTGCTCGACCTGTGTGAGCAGATGTCCTGCCCCGTGCTCGTCGTGCACGGGGAGGAGGACGCCGTTCGCCCGGTCGAGATCGGCCGCGAGCTCGCCGAGGTCACCGGCGGGGAGTTCGTCGGCCTCCCGGGCGTCGGTCACGCCCCGCACCTGCGCAAGCCGGTGCTCTTCAACACGCTGCTCAAAGGCTTCGTCGAGCGGGAGGCGCGCGCCCCTCCGGTGGCGGCCGCACCCACAGGATCCAAGGAAGGAGACTCGCAATGACAGTCACCGAAACGAGCCCGACCGAGACAACGGCGGGCTACCAGCTCACCGGATCGCTCCTCGAGGTCTGCAGCTGCGACACCCTGTGTCCCTGCTGGATCGGGGAGGACCCCGACGAGGGCTACTGCGACTCGGTCGTGGCCTACCAGATCTCCGAGGGCAAGGTCCGCGGCGTGGACGTGAGCGGGCTCACGATCGTCGACGTCTGCAAGATCCCCGGCAACGTGCTCGAGGGCAACTGGCGCGTCGTCGTGTTCGTCGACGAGCGCGCCAGCGACGAGCAGACGGACGCGCTGCTCGACGCGTTCACCGGGAAGCTCGGCGGGCCGCTGGCCGACCTCGCGGGCCTGGTGGGCGAGGTGCTCGAGGTCAGGCGGGCGCCGATCAGCCACTCGATCGTCGACGGCGCCGGAACGCTCACGATCGACGGCAAGGTCGAGTGCTCGATGGCCCCCTACCGGGGTCCTGACGGCAGCATCACGACCCTCAGCAACTCGGTCTTCTCGACCGTGCCGGGCTCGCCCGCGTACATCTCGAAGTCCGACCGGCAGAAGATCGACATCCCCGAGCACGGCATGACCTGGGAGCTCGAGGGCAAGAACGCGATCCAGTCCGATTGGAAGATCGACTACCGGGGCGAGTGAGCCCGGCGTCTCGCCCGATACTGGCCGGCATCGCCGCCGCCTGGGCCGTCGCAATCGCGGCCCAGGTGGCGGGCGCGGCGGCGCTCGTCCACCACGATGCATTGCTCGTGGACGGGCCGCCGCCGCTCCTGGTCGGGTTGCTGTTCCTGCTCTCGTGGCAGGTGATGATCGCCGCGATGATGCTGCCGTCGAGCCTGCCGATGGTGCGGATGTTCTCGGTCGCGTCAGCCAATGCACCTGCGCAGGGGCGGGCGATGGCCGCCTTCATTGGAGGCTACGCCGCGGTGTGGAGTGCCTTCGGCGCGCTCGCCTTCGTGTTCGACGCCGGCCTCCACGCCCTGGTGGAGTCGAGCCCCTGGCTGCACGAGCGCGACTGGGCCATCGGAGCCGGCGTGCTCGCGCTCGCGGGTGCGTTCCAGTTCACGCCCTTGAAGGACGCCTGCCTCGACAAGTGCCGCCACCCGGGGCAGTTCCTGCGCCGCTTCTACGAGCGCGGGGTGGGCGGCGGATTTCGCCTGGGCGCCCGGCACGGCGCCTTCTGCGTCGGCTGCTGCTGGGCGCTGATGCTCGTGATGTTCGCGGCGGGCGTGGCGAGCCTGATCTGGATGGCGCTCCTCACCGCGCTGATGGTCCATGAGAAGACCCGCCCGGCGGGCGCTCGCGCGGTCCCGGTGACCGGGGTGGCGCTGCTGGCGGCGGCGTCGGTGGTGTTCCTGTACGGGCTGTCGGGCTGAGCTCCGGCTCGCGCCGGCGCTCGTGGTTACACTCGGCCGACACGGGGTGTGGCGCAACCTGGTAGCGCGCCGCCTTTGGGTGGCGGAGGTTCCCGGTTCAAATCCGGGCACCCCGATCATCGAGCGGTACGATCCGCGCATGCCCGAGCGCCTCTACTTCACCGATTCGGACGAGGCGAACGCCCTGATCGCGTCCGATCCGATGGCGCTGCTCGTGGGCTTCGCGCTCGACCAGCAGATCACGGTGCAGAAGGCATTCGAGGGCCCGCTCGTATTGAAGGAGCGGCTGGGGGCGATCGACGCCGGTACGCTCGCGTCGGCCGACCTCGAGCCGGTGTTCCGAACGCGACCCGTGATCCATCGCTACCCCAAGTCGATGGCGGCGCGCGTGCACGAGTTGGCCGTCCATCTGCGCGACCGCTACGACGGCGACGCCGCCCGCGTCTGGACGGACGCCGCCGACGCCGACGAGCTGCGCGCCAACATCGCGGCGCTGCCCGGCTTCGGCGAGATGAAGACGAAGTCGCTCGGGGCCGTGCTCGCCAAGCGCTTCGGCATCGAGGTCGCGAGCGATCTGGTGCCGTGGCATCCGACGCTCGGCGACGTGGACTCGCCGCAGGCGCTCGCCGACTACCAGGCGGCCAAGCGCGAGCACAAGGCCGAATGGTCGCGCGCGCGGCCCGTGGCGCCTCCGGTCTGAGCGTGGAGGGCCCCGCGCCCGCCTCCGGGTCGGGGAGCAAGCTCAAGGCGGTCCTGCTCGCCGCGGCGATGGCGTTCCTGGCGCTGAACGTCTGGACCGGCAGCCCGCTCCTGGCGCTCTGGATCGGCTCGCGCGTCCAGGGCGAGGAGAGCCAACCCTCGATGGGCGCCTTCGCCGTCGTGATCGTTGCGCTGATCGCCTTCTCGATGGGTCTCTACCAGCTGCTCAAGCTCACGATGCACGCCTACCAGGAGGCCACCGGCACAACGCCGACGGTGCGCACCCATGCGCCCTGGCTGCGAAGCATGCGCGGCGAGCGCCCGGACCGCCGGGCGGCCGCCGCGCGCATCTCGGGCGCCGAGAAGGTGGTGGTCGCCACGGTGCTCGTCGCCGCGGCGGCCTTCGAGATCTGGTTCTTCTTCCTGTCGGGCTCGTCGATCGGCGGAAGCGGCGGCCGCTGAGCCTCGTCAAGGGCCGCCGCCGGGCCTAGGCTTGGCCGGACTCGCCCCGGTAGCTCAGCTGGATAGAGCGGCGGCCTTCTAAGCCGCGGGTCGCAGGTTCGAGTCCTGCCCGGGGCATAGGCGAACAACGGCATCACGACAAAAACCCCTGCAAACGGCGAGGACCGCGAGTTTGTGTTCTCGGCGGCGCGAGGCGAGAGAATGCGAGGGAATGCACCTCCGCCTGCGCTCGAGGTCGCATATTGGTCGCATCGACTGGCCCGTCGGATCTCTTGATACACCCGGGAGCCGTGTCACTACGGGTTGCCGTTAGCCGCATATCAATTCGCAGCCTGCACTCCTCGTGCGGACCCCTGGCCTGCCCCTCTGCGTCCCCAAGGATCCGCACACCAAGTCCGCCGGTGCCTGACGCTCCTGCTTTTCGGGGCATGAAACTGTGCCTTGAGGGCTGGCTTGACATCGGGCGGCCGGCTTGGGTTCGGGCGACTGGGACGTGGGGCGTTTGGGAGGACGCGGGTTGGGCAGGCGGTTTTGGACGGTG
>Ga0075430_100000209_pt1 | contig 40052 bp, 41 predicted proteins | sample RhiMetdeltSRZDD4_FD_75294 | JGI IMG/M metagenome (GOLD analysis project Ga0075430, IMG submission 75294) | Populus rhizosphere microbial communities from Tennessee, USA - Rhizosphere MetaG P. deltoides SRZDD4 | ecosystem: Host-associated > Plants > Roots > Rhizosphere > Soil | place: USA... | reverse complement strand
CCGGCGCGATCGGCTCGTCGTTCTGGCCGTACTACGCGCGCGTGCACCAAGGCTGGCCGATTCCGGAAGGCGGCACGATCGCGGTGCCGCTCGGCTATGCGGAATTTCCGAAGGAGATCCTGCGGCCGCCGCGCTCGCTCGCCGAAAGGACCTACACCCGGATCGAGCGCTGGGCGAGCATGAAAAAGGGCGGCCATTTCGCCGCCCTCGAGCAACCGCACGCCCTGGCAGGCGAAATCGAAGCGTTCTTCCGCGGCCGCGGCTAGGCGGCCCTTCGGTCCTCGCCGGAGAACGGCCGGCTGACGTGCCGGCGCTCGGGCCCCTGGTAGGCTGGGCGCGCGCGCGGATCTCGGTAGATCCGGCCGGCTCCGCCGGGGTACTCGCCGAACACGTAGGCGTAGCGCTCGATCGTCGAGCGATCCTCGGGCGCGCTGATGCGGCCGCGCCAGCCCTGGCTGCGCCAGCCGGTGCCGCAGGCCTCGACGTCGACCGCGCCGTGACGGCTCATGAGGAGCGCGGCCTGCTCGGCCTCCATCTCGTCGTCCGCCTTCACCGCCACGATCGCGCCACCGCGCCGGATGCCCTCGGCGAACACGTGGGCTTCGCCTTCCGGCACGCCGCACGCGACCAGACCGGCGACCGGACCGCCGGTCATGTCGATTTCCTCGCGCTCGAACGCCGCGTCGGCCAGGGCGCGGATCAGCCCCCGCGCCTGGTGAGCGTCCCTGACCAATCCCGCAACGAAATACATATAGATAGCTCCTTTCAGCCCCAAGGAGCAAAGCACATGCCCGCTAGTGCAGGAGCCGGCGAATGCGCTCGAGGAGCTCGGGCGAGCCGGTCTTTTGCGGGGCGTCGCGCGCGACGATGCGGAAGATGAGCGCAAAGTTGTCGGCGAGGATCTCCTCCGGGTGGACGAGGTGCTCGGTGTTCCTGCCGACCTGGTCGTAGAGTCCCTCGAGCTCGTCGACCGGCAGGGGTTCGTCCCGCACCCTGCAGCGACCGCCCTCCCGGTCGACCGGCAGCCAGGAGGTGCGCATCTGGCTACCGAACCCGGCACGCGGATCGGTCTTTTCGGGCGGGAAGTGCACAAAAGGCATGGCATCGACCGGGCGGCCGGCGCGGCGGACGCTGATCGCATGACGATTCTCGGGTGCGTCCGGGTTGGTCAGGCGCAGCCGCGCGAGGGCCTCGGGGAACTCGACGGCGGCGCACGCGCGAAAACCGATCGCGGCATAGAGCTCCTCGCGCAACCGGGCGTCGGCGCGGCTCAGGACGTGAAAGGTCTCGTGCGCGAGCATGTAGTCGAGCATCGCCGGGCGCGAGCGCGCGTCGCGCAGCACGCCTTCCTGCACCACGATGCTGTGCCCACGCGTGTGCGGAAAGCCGTCCATCAGGCGGTCCGCGGCCTTGACGAGCCAAATCCGGGGCGGCGAGCGCCAGCGCATCTTCGAGACGAAGCGCTCGAGGCTGCCGAGGACGTCGGCGAACGCGCGCTTGTCCTCCTCGGTCCACTCGAGCGCGCTGTCCCGCATCGCGTCGGCCAGGCGATCGACGCTCACCGTTTCCGGTATCCGCAACAGGACCGCGCGCTCCAACGGAGCCGTCGCGCGGATGTAGTCGTCGTGGGCGCCGAGAACCGCGCGCGCCTGCTCGCGCGATGCGAATGTGAACCGGCCGATGTCCTGGGCATGGGCGAACGCCGCTGCGCCGAGCAGCAGCGCGGCGGCGAAGCCGGCTAGCGCAGGATGCGGTCGGCCCGTTTGAGCAGCGCCGGTGAGAGGGTGAGGCCGAACGCGGCGAGCAGCCGACGCCGCGCGATCCTCACCGCAGCGGCTCCACGTCGACGTCGAACGCGTCGTCGGCCAGGAAGCCGCCCGACTGGTGGCGCCAGAGCTTCTCGTAGTGTCCGCCCAGGCGCAGCAGCTCCTCGTGCGTGCCGTCCTCCACGATGCGGCCCTGCTCGAGCACCACCAGGCGATCCATGCGCGCGATGGTCGAGAGCCGGTGCGCGATCGCGATCACCGTCTTGCCTTCCATGAGATCCAGCAGCTGTTCCTGGATCGCGAGCTCGACCTCGCTGTCGAGCGACGAGGTGGCCTCGTCGAGCACGAGGATCGGCGCATCCTTCAGGATTACGCGCGCGAGCGCGACCCTCTGCCGCTGCCCGCCCGAGAGCTTCACCCCGCGCTCACCCACATGGGCCTCGTAGCCGGCGTGGCCTTTCCAGTCGCGCAGGCCGACGATGAAGTCGTGCGCCTGCGCGCGCTCGGCGGCGGCCTGCACTTCGGCGTTGCTCGCATGCGGGCGGCCGTAGCGGATGTTGGCCGCGATCGAGCGGTGCAGGAGCGAGGTGTCCTGCGTGACCATGCCGATCGCCGCGCGCAGGCTCTCCTGCGTCACCTTCCCGATGTCCTGCTCGTCGATCAGGATTCTGCCGCCTTCGGCGTCGTAGAACCGCAGCAGCAAGTTGACCAGCGTGGACTTGCCCGCGCCCGAGCGCCCGACGAGACCGACGCGCTCGCCGGGCTTCACGGACAGATTCAGGTTGTTCAGGACGGGCGAGGCATCCCTGCGCCCGTAACCGAACATCACGTTCTCGAAGCGGATCTCGCCGCGCGACACTTCGAGCGGGCGCGCCGCCGGGCGGTCGGTGCCCGAGTGCGGTACGGCGATCGACTGCATGCCTTCCTGCACCACGCCCACGTTCTCGAAAATCGCGGTCACTTCCCAGCTCACCCAGCCTGCCACGTTGGAGAGCTGCCATGCGAGGGGCAGCGCGGCCGCGACGACACCGGCGTTGACGGCGCCTTGCGCCCAGAGCCAGATGCCGATCGCGGCGGTCGCGACCAGCAGCGCCGCGTTCAGCGCCGTGAGCAGGAAATGGAACCGCGTCATCACGCGCATGTGGCGCCGCATCGCGGCGCCGTGCTCGTCGATCGACTCGCGCACGTAGCTGTCCTCGTCGGCCATGCGCGCGAAGAGCTTCACCGTCAGCACGTTGGTGTAGCTGTCGACCACGCGCGCCATCACCAGCGAGCGCGCCTCCGAGCTCAGGCGCGAGAGATCGCGCATGCGCGGCACGAAGAAGAAGAGCAGCGCGACGTACCCCGTGAACCAGGCGAGCGTCGGCAGCCCGAGCCGCCAGTCGGCCGCCGCCATCAGCATGAGCGCGATCGCGCCGTAGGCGCCGATGTACCAGACCGCGCGGATGCTCGCCATCACGCTGTCGCGCAGCGCGTGCGCGGTCTGCATCACGCGGTTCGCGATGCGGCCGGCGAAATCGTTCTGGAAGAACGGCCAGCTCTGCCGGATCACGTGCCAGTGGCTTTGCCAGCGGATCAGGCAGGTCGCGCCCGGAATGAGGATCATGTGGCGGATCGCGATGTCCGCGAGCAGCACGAGCGGCCGCACCACCAGCACGAGCGCGACCATGGCGACGAGCATCGGCCACTGCTCACGCAGCGCCGCCATGCGGTCGGTCGCCTCCATGAGCGACACCAGGCGACCGATGAAAAGCGGGATCACGGTGTCGAGCGCCGCGACCGCCAGGCTCGCCGCGAACATCGCCGCGTACCAGCCCTTGGTCTGGCGCACGAAGTGCCAGTAGAAGGCGAGCAGGCCGGCCGGAGGCGCGCCCGTCCCGGGGCTCGCGGTGCCTTGAATGCGCATTGGAAAGACCTTCAGCTGGGTTTCAACTTTCTAAGGCAGAACAATATCATGCGGTGGCGTCTTGATGTTCTTCCGCGCGTGGAATGACGCGTCGGTTGTCGGCGTTTATTCATTGCGGCTAGCATCGGACGCCCAACTCTGGAGGAGCAATGACCGCCATCACCCAGCCGGAAATCGACCAGCAGGTATTCGACCTTTACGACGAGTATTGCCACGGCCGCATCGACCGTCGCGAGTTCCTGAGACGCGCTGGCGCGATGGGCGCCGCCGCGCTGGTGATGGCCCAGGGACTGCTCCCGAACTATGCGAAGGCGCAGACCATTTCTTTTACGGACTCGCGGATAAAAGCGAGCTACGTCACCTACCCGTCGCCCGGGGGCAACAGCGACAAGATCCGCGGTTACCTGGTGCAGCCGGCGGGCAACGGGCCGTGGCCGGCGGTGCTGGTGATCCACGAAAACCGGGGCCTGAACCCTTACATCGAAGACGTGGCGCGGCGCGCGGCCATCGCGGGCTTTCTGGCGCTTGCGCCCGATGGCCTCTCACCGCTCGGCGGGTATCCGGGTAACGACGACGAGGGGCGGGCTCTGCAGACGAAGCTTGACCAGGCGAAGTTACGCACCGACATGCTGAACGGCGCCAGGTTCATCAAACAACATCCATTGTCTACAAAGAAGCTGGGCGCAACGGGCTTCTGCTGGGGCGGTGGCACCACGAACTTCCTCGCCGCCGCGATGGGCAGCGACCTCCAGGCGGGCGCCCCGTACTACGGCGCGGCGGCCGAGACGGCGTCAGTGTCGAAGATCAAGGCGCCGCTTCTCGTGCACCTCGCCGAGCAGGACCCGCGCATCAACGAGATGTACCCGACCTACGAGCAGGAGCTGAAGAAGGCGGGCGTGCGCTACGAGATCCACTCATATCCTGGCACGCAGCACGGCTTCCACAACGACTCCACGCCGCGCTTCAACGAGGCGGCGGCGAAACTCTCCTGGGAGCGGACGATTGCGTTCTTCAAGAAGAACCTGGCTTAGGCTGCTGGCGGCTGTCGCGCTGGCCCCGGGGCTGGCGTGGGGGCAGGCTTATCCCAGCAAGCCGGTCAAGATCATCGTGCCGGCGCAGCCGGGAGGCGGCCTCGACCTCATCGGCCGCACGATCGGCGACCAGCTGAGCCGCGCCTTCGATCAGTCCTTCGTGATCGAGAACATCGGCGGGGGCGGGGGGTCGATTGCCTGCCAGACGACGGCGCGCGCCGCGCCGGACGGCTACACGCTGATGGTGGGTTACGTGGCGACGCACGCCACGAGCCCCGCGGTGCGCAAAGTGCCCTACGACGCGATCAAGGACTTCACGCCGATCGCGATGGTCGGCGGCACGCGCAATATGCTGGTGGTGCATCCCAACGTGCCGGTATCGGACCTGAAGGGCTTCATCGAGTTCGCGAAGAACAAGGCGGCGAAGGTGACCTTCGGCGCGGGCGGCATCGGCACGCTCAACCATCTGCTGATCGAGCAGCTCAAGGTGGCCGCCGGCTTCGACGCGGTGATCGTGCAATACAAGGGCATCGGGCCGTCGTTCGCCGACATGCTCGGCGGGCAGCTCGAGGCGATGACGCCCGGCGTCGCGGCGGCGCTGCCGCACATCCGCTCGAAAAAGGTGAAGCCGATCGCAGTCACCGGCCTGTCGCGCCACGCCTTGCTGCCGGACGTGCCGACATTCGAGGAGTCGGGCTTCAAGGGCTTCGACGGGGTGCAGTGGTACGGCATCGTCGGCCCGGCGAAGATGCGCCCGGAGATCGTTCAGCGCCTGAACGCCGAGATCGGTAAAGCGCTCGCCGCGCCCGCACTGCAGCAGCGGCTCGTGGCCGAGGCGATCGAGCCGATGCCGATGACCCCCGACGAATTCGGCCGGTTCATCCAGGCCGAGCTCGCGCGCTACACCCAGCTCGCGAAAGCGCAGAACATCAGGCTTGACGAATAAGGCCTCGCGCCGGCCAAACGTCCTCGTGGTGGGCGATCACCACGATACGGTTGTGAACCTCGGCATCCTTCTGCGCAGCGAAGGCGTCAACGTGCGTCTCGCTACCGGGGCGGTCGAGGTACCCGCCGCAACGGAGGATTTCAAGCCGGACGTGGTGCTGCTCGACGTGCCGACCGCAGCCGGTGCGCGCGCGGTTGCGCAGGAGCTGATGAAAAGCTGCGGGCCGCGCGTGCCGACGCTGCGCCACGTGAAAAAGCCCATCGATCCGGACGCGGTCCTTAAGGTCGTCCTGTCGGTTGCGTTGAAGTAGGGGAGTCCCTACACGATCGGAAAGATCTGTCAGCGCAATGCTTTTTCGCACAGCGCGCCGGATGGCCGGCTGCTACCTTTTCCGGCCATGGGGGAGATCCGGAAACAACGCCTGCTGAAGAGCGCCGCCGACCTGATCGGGCGCGACGCGCTCGCAGCGCGCCTGAAGGTCGCCGAGTCGCTGCTCGAGGCCTGGATCAACGGCCACGCCACGCTGCCCGATCGCAAGCTGATCGCGCTCGCCGAAGTGCTCGACGAGCTCGCCGATACTGTCAGCTCGAAGCCGAAGCCGTCATCACTACTGGAGCGTGATCGCTAGTTCCGACGTCGGCCTGGACCACGCAGGTCTGGGCACGCGCGGCGAGCGCAGGTGAAGCGAGCACGTAGTCCAGGCGCCAGCCGATGTTGCGCTGGCGCATGTTCCGCCACGGTGCCCACCAGGTAAACATGTCCGCGTTGTCGGGCTGAAGCTTGCGGCCGACATCGACGAGCGAGTCTCCCAGCAATTCGGCGAACAGCTCGCGTTCCTCCGGCCGCTGGCCAACGAGCATGGGCTTGCGCTCCCGGGGATGGACGTCCATCTCGGTGCGCGTGATGTTCATGTCTCCGCAGAGGAGGACCTCGCGTCCTTCCTGGTGCAGCCGCCGGGTCCAGGCGATCAGCCGCTTCACGAAATCGATCTTCGCCGGGTAGTCCTTGTTGCCGTTCGGCACGTAGACCGAGGCGAGCACCAGCCGGCCGAGCTGTGCCTGCACGATGCGCGACTCCATGTCGAACTCGGGATGGGCGAACTGGGGCTCCGTTTCAAACGCGCCTTTCCGGATATGGAGCGATACGCCGGAATACGCGCGCATGCCGTGCCAGAAGGTGTGGTAATCCGCGACCTTGCACTGCTCCGGGATCTGTCCCGGCTCGGCCTTCAGCTCCTGGAGGCAAACCACGTCCGGTCGGTCGCGCGCCAGCCACTCGCAGAACTGCGCCTGGCGCGCGCGGATGCCGTTGACGTTCCAGGTTGCGATTTTCATGAATACACTAGCTTATGACACTTCGCGTGGCCGATTTGCCGGGCCCGCGCGGCTTGCCGATCCTCGGCAACGCGCTGCAGTTCGAGCGTTCGCGCATGCACCTTGTCGCCGAGGAGTGGAGCCGCAAATACGGCGAGTGCTTCCGCTTCCGCATCGGGCCGCGCCAGATCGTGGCGCTCGCCAACCCGGAAACCATCGCCGCGCTGCTGCGCGAGCGGCCCGACGGCTTCCGCCGCACCGAGCGCCTGGGCGCGATCGCCGATGAGATGGGCTTCAACGGCGTGTTCTCGGCCGAGGGCGACGCGTGGCGCCGCCAGCGACCGATGGTGATGGCGAGCTTCGATCCGAAGCACATCAAGACCTACTTTCCCGCGCTGGTGAAGGTGACGCGGCGCTTCGAGCGGCGCTGGCAGCGTGCCACGGCGGCGGGCGCGGCGATCGACCTGCAGGCCGACCTCATGCGCTACACGGTCGACGTCACCGCGGGACTCGCTTTCGGCTCGGACATCAACACGCTCGAGTCGGACGAAGAGGTGATCCAGACCCACCTCGACAAGGTGTTCCCATCGCTCTTCAAGCGCATGGTGGCGCTGTTTCCGCTCTGGCGCTGGTTCAAGGACCGCACGCTGCAGGCGCACCTCGACGCGCTGCAGCGCGCGGTTGGCGACTTCATCAGCCAGGCGCGCCGCCGGATGGAGGCGAACCCGCGGCTGCGCGAGCAGCCGACCAACCTGATCGAAGCGATGATTGCTGCGCGCGACAATCCGGACAGCGGCCTCACCGACTCGGACGTGGCCGGCAACGTGCTCACCATGCTCCTCGCGGGCGAGGACACCACGGCGAACACGCTCGCGTGGATGACTTACCTGCTGTATCGCCACCCGGATGTGCTCGACAAGGCGCGCGCGGAGGTCGCGAGCAAGAATCTGGAGCGCTACCAGGACCTCGCCGCACTGCCGTTCGTGGAGGCGTGCATCAACGAAACCATGCGCCTGAAGCCGGTGGCGCCGATCCTCATGCTGCAGCCCAGGCGCGACACCGTGGTCGCGGGCATCGAGTTGCCAAAGGGAACGCTCCTCATGTGCCTGATGCGCGCGGGCGCGATCGACGAGCGACGCTTCGCGGACGCAGCGGCGTTCGACCCCGGGCGCTGGTTCTCGGGCACCTCCGCGGCCTCTTCCAAGCGCGTGTCCATGCCTTTCGGCGCCGGACCGCGGCTCTGCCCCGGACGCTACCTTGCGATGCTCGAGATGAAGATGGTGACTGCGATGCTGCTCTCGGCCTTCGAGATCGAGAGCGTGCGCACGCCGGACGGGGGCGAGGCGCGGGAGCACCTCGCCTTCACCATGTATCCCGTCGGGCTGCAGCTCAGGCTAAAAGCGAAGGCGACGGCTTAGCGTCGCCGCGCTCCACGCGCGTCACGATCTCGGCGAGCTTCTTGTGGCTCGGCGCGGGCACGCCGACCTCGGCGCCTTTGCGCGCGATGAAGCCGTTCATCGCGTCGATCTCGGTGCGCCGGCCCTTGAGGATGTCCTGCGCCATCGACGGGCGCTGGATGTCGCCGCGCGGGTTGGAGCCCGCCTTCGGCACGATGAGGGCCTCGAGCTCGGAAAAAGCCTTGGCATCCCCCTCGGCCGCTCGCAGGTAGAGCCGAGGCTCGGCGCCGCGGATCTTCTCAAGCTGGTAGCCGAGCGCCTCGCCGACGCGAATCCCCTCGGCGGCGAGGGCGATCTGGAAGCGCAGGATCGCGGGGTCGCGCAGGCATTCGCCGCCCGGCAGCCCGCTCGCCGCGCTCACGCCGTTGCCCATCGAGTTCTGCACCAGCTTCGACCAGCGCTCGCCCCAGAGGTTGGTGGTCGCCTTGGCGCTGTCGATGCCGCGGAACCACTCGACCAGCTCTTCCACGCGCGGCGTGATGCCGCCGTGCGGCTCGCCGATGCGGAATACCGTGTGCTTGTCGCCGCCTTTCGCCGCCGTCTTGCGGATGCGGCCGGCCTCGTAGAGGTCGACCGAGATCATCGCAGCGATTGCCCCCACTACGCGCCCCCAGCCGACCACGCCGGCGATGGTTTCCTCGTTCATGCAGTTCTGGAGCGACACGACGAAGCCGCGCTCCGAGAGATACGGTGCGATGAGCGCGGTCGCCCAGTGCGTGTCGTAGGACTTGACCGCGACCATCGCCACGTCGACCGGCGTCTTGATCAGCGACTGCACTTCCATCAGGTGCAGGATCTTCGGCCGCGCGGTGAACTTCTCTTCCGGTGTGAGCCCGTCGAGCTCGAGGCCGCGGCTGCGGATCGCTTCGACGTGCTGCGGCCAGGGGTCGATGAGCGTGATGTCGTGGCCGAGGTGGGCGAGGGTGCCGCCGACATAGCCGCCGAGCGCGCCCGCGCCGACGATTGCGATCCGTTTTTTCATGGAGGAATCATAAGCGTTAGACTCGCTTCGTGGACGTTCAGCCTCTTGCGGGCGCGCTCGGCGCCGAGATCCGGGGAGTCGACCTGCGGCAGGACCGGGACTGGCCTGCGATCCATGCCGCCTTCCTGGAGTATTCGGTCCTGGCCATCCGCGACCAGGAGCTCGAGCCCGCCGACCTGATGCGCGTCGGCGCGCATTTCGGCGAGCCCTGCCACTATCCGTTCGTCACCGGCATCGAGGGCTTCCCGTTCATTTTCGAGGTGGTGAAGGAGGAGAGCGAAACCGTCAATTTCGGCGGCAACTGGCACTCGGACACCACCTATCTGGCGCAGCCGCCGCTCGCGACGCTGCTTTACGCGCTCGAGACGCCGACGCACGGTGGCGACACGCTGTTTACGAATACGCAAAAGGCTTATGAAGCATTGTCAGAGGGCATGCGCGCGCTCGTGGACCAGCTGGTCGGCGTGAACAGCGCGAGCCTGAAAGTCACCGGCGGGCGGCGCAAGATACACGCACCGGCGAACGTCGGCGGCATGAAGATCCACGATATCGAAAACGCCGACGGATACGAGGCCGAGCACCCGGTGGTGCGCACGCATCCGGAAACGGGGCGCAAGGCGCTCTATCTCTCGCGCAGCCACACCATCCGCTTTCGCGACATGAGCGAGGAGGAGAGCCGCCCGCTCATCGACTTCCTGCAGGCGCACCAGACGCGCCCCGAGTTCACCTGCCGCGTGCGCTGGTCGCCGGGAACGCTCACCATCTGGGACAACCGCTGCACCCAGCACAACGCGGTGAACGACTACCACGGCCAGCGCCGCCGCATGCGGCGCTTGACCGTAGGGGCGCAAACCCCGAGATAGCTACTTCAGCTTTTGCGCGAGGCGCGCCTGAAAGTCGCGGATGCGCCGCGCATTGGCGCCGAGGTCGCCTTTGCCGATGCGCGATTTCGAACGGATGTTCACCGTCACCGCTTGCCCATCCCGCGCGAGGCTGATCGTGACGTCGTCCTTGAAGCGCAGGATGCGCGTCGTAGCGACGGCCTGGATTTCGCCCTTTTCGGGCGATTGCGCGGTGACTTCGAGCGCCATCTCGCGCGCCGTCGCGGCCGCGGCGGCGAAGACCTGATCGAAGGGCTTTGCGAATCGCTGCGGCTGCAGCTCCGGATACTCGGCGGTGACGCCGGTGCGTACGTCGTTGATGGTCGGCCAGATAAAAGCGGCGGTCACGCGCAATGCGATCAGCGCGCCGAGAATCGCGCCGACGACGATGAGGATGCGTTTCGTTCTATTTCTTATGGAGGTCGTCGACCCAGCGGACTTCTTCGGGCTTCTCGGCGACCGGCAGGTCCGGCAGGTTGACGACCACCGGCTCCTGGCCGCTGCGGCAGAGCACGCAGGAAAGCGGCTCGGTATCGCTCGCGTTGATCTCCTGGTGCGGGACGTAGGGCGGGACGTAGATGAAGTCGCCAGGGCCGGCCTCGGCGACGAACTCGAGCTGCTCGCCCCAGCGCATGCGCGCCTTGCCGCTGACGACGTAGATGACGCTCTCGACCGGTCCGTGGTGGTGGGCGCCGGTCTTGGCCTTGGGATGGATCACGACCGTGCCTGCCCAAAGCTTCTCGGCGCCGGCGCGCGCCCGGGTGATCGCCGCCGCGCGATTCATGCCCGGCGTCTGCGGCGTGTTGATGTCGAGCTCGTTGGAGTGCACGACGCGCACGCCATCCAATTTCCACTTCACGTTTTGGCCCATGAGTCCCGAAGTGTCACGGTTCGGTTGAAAGTCTTCTGGTCGTAGTCGGCGATGAAGTAGCCATGCCGCTCGAACTGATAGGGGTATGCGGAATGCATGCCGCGCAGCGACGGCTCGAGCTGCGCTTCCACGGTGCGGCGTGAATCCGGGTTGATGTCCGCGAGGAAATCGCGGTCCTTTCCGGGTTCCGCAACGTTGAAGAGACGGTCGTAGAGGTGCACTTGCGTCGCGTGGGCGTGCCTTGCGCTCACCCAGTGGATGTTCCCCTTCACCTTGTATTTCTCGGCCCCCGGGGTGCCCGAGCGCGAGTCGGAGTAATGCGTGCAGTGCACGACGCCGTCCTTCATGCCGATGCATTTCACCACGTAGCCGTAGCGCAGGCGGACCTCATTCCCCGGAAACAGCCGGAAGAAGCCTTTCTGGGGTGTCTGCTCGAAGTCCTCGCTTTCAATCCAGAGCTCACGCGAGAAAGGAACCTTGCGCTTGCCGAGCTCGGGCTTCTGCGGATGGTTCGGCACTTCCATCAACTCTTCCTTGCCTTCGGGATAGTCGTCGATCACAAGCTTCACCGGGTCGAGCACCGCCATGCGCCGCAGCGCGACCTGGTTCAGGTGCTCGCGCATGCATTCCTCGAGGATCCCGAAGTCGATCACCTGGTGCGCCTTGGACACGCCGATGCGCTCGGCGAAGACGCGGAAGCCTTCGGGCGTATAGCCGCGGCGGCGCGCGCCGGCGAGCGTGGGCATGCGCGGGTCGTCCCAGCCGTCAACGATCTTCTGCTCCACTAGCTGGATCAGGCGGCGTTTGGAAAGAACAACGTAGGTCAGGTTGAGCCGCGCGAATTCGATCTGCTTGGACAAGGGCGGCTGCAGCAGCCCGGCCTCCGCGACCCGCTGGTTGAACCAGTCGTAGAGCGGCCGGTGGTCTTCGAACTCTAGTGTGCAGAGGGAATGCGAGATGCGCTCGATGCAGTCGGAGAGCCCGTGCGCCCAGTCGTAGGTGGGGTAGATGCGCCACTTGTCGCCCGTGCGATGGTGATGCACGTGGCGAATGCGATACATCACCGGGTCGCGCAGGTTGAGATTGGGCGAGCGCATGTCGATCTTCGCCCGCAGCACATGCTCGCCGTCCTTGTGCTTGCCTTCGCGCATCGCGCGGAACAGCGCGAGGCTCTCCTCCGCGCTCCGGTTGCGCCACGGAGAGTCCTTGCCCGGCCGGGTGAAGTCGCCGCGCGCGGTGCTCATCTCTTCCGCGCTCTGGCTGTCGACATACGCGTGGCCGTTGCGGATCAGCGCCTCGGCGAACTCGTACAGCTGCTCAAAGTAGTCCGAGGCGTAAAGATCCTGCTCTCCCCAATCGAAGCCCAGCCACTTCACGCCTTCCTTGATGGAATCGACGTACTCCTGCTCTTCCTTCTCGGGGTTGGTGTCGTCGAAGCGCAGGTTGCAACGCCCGCGGTATTCCTGCGCGAGGCCGAAGTTCAGGCAGATCGACTTGACGTGGCCGAAGTGCAGGTAACCGTTCGGCTCCGGAGGGAACCGGGTGTGCACGTTGGGGTATTTCCCCGCCGCGAGGTCGGCCTCGACGGCCTGGCGGATGAAATTGCTGGGGGAGGCTGGCTGCGGAGCCCGCGCGGGTTTACTCATGGGACGGCCAATTTTACTTGCCTTAGGGGTCCCCTAAGCCGCGGTGTGACATTTACCGCGCTGACGCAGCAGGGTTTTTGGACTATTCTTTAGTTACTCACCTCGGCGGCTCGTCGAGGGAATAAAAGACGGGAGGTCCAAATGAAGAAGGTTTCGTTCGCAGTGATCGCAATGCTGGCCGGCCTCTATGGCTGCGCCACCACCGAGCCGGCCGACAGCACCACCCCCGGCGCGACGTCCTCGCCGAGCGGCACGCAATCCGGCGGCGTGGCGCCCGGAACCGCAAGGCCGCCGGTCGGCGTCGGCAGCAGGGGCGGTAGCTTCACCACCGACAAAGGAGGGCGGCCGGACCTCAAGCACAGCGTGTACTACGAGTTCGACCAGTACGACGTCAAGGCCGAGTACCGTGCGCTGGTCGAAACCCACGCGCGCTGGCTGAGGGCGAACCCGCAGGGGCGTCTGACCATCGAAGGCAACGCCGACGAGCAGGGCAGCCGTGAATACAACCTGGCGCTCGGCCAGCGCCGCGCTGAGTCGGTCACCAAGATGATGGTGCTGATGGGCGCGAAGCCCGAGCAGATCGAGGCGGTGAGCTACGGCGAAGAACGGCCGCGCGCCACCGGCCACGACGAGAAAGCCTGGTCGGAGAACCGCCGCAGCGACTTCGCGCAGCGCTAGCCGCTTGTTGTTGGGAAAGTGAAGGGGTCGGGCCAGCGGTCCGGCCCCTTCGCGTTTTCAGAATAACAGCGAAAAACCTCAGTTCGCGAGCCCCAGCAGTCGCGCCGGATTCTTGCGCATCATGATGTCGATGTCGGCGTCGGTGACGCCCTCGCGCTTCATCTCGGCGATCGCGACCTCGAGGCCGTCGGGATGGGTCATGTTGGCGCTCTGGCCGAGGTCGGAGGAGATCACCAGGCCCTGGGCGCCGAGGGTCTTGACCGCCTGCGCCACGTTCTTCGCGTTGACCTGCGTCCAATGCGTGAGGAAGGCGAGCGGCGCGTTCGGCCCCGCGCGGAACTGGAGGAAGCAGATCTCGATCACCGCCCCCATGTCCACGACTTGCTTCGCCTGGGCCATGGTGAGGCCGGGCACGTTGGTGAAGCCATGGGTGATGAGCACGTTCTTGACGCCGAGCTCGCGCCCGCGGCGCACCACCGCGATGATCTCCTCGGGGTGTACATGGCCGGTGGCGAGCAGCAGGTTCTCGCGCGCGATGATCTTGAGGATGGCTTCCATCTCGGGCGTGACCTGGCCGCCGGGGGCGACCACCAGGCCGCGCGCGTCCGGCTTGGAGAGCGTCTTGACGTGCTTGTCGGACTCGAAGGTCGGCAGCCACACCACCTTGCCCCGGCTGCCGTAGACCCGATGCATCCACTCGACCGCGTCCGGGTTGATGCCGCCCACCGCCTTGTTGAGCACGATCCCGCCCCAGACCTCGATGCCGGGCACCACCTTCATGACCAGGGCGGCGCGGCTCGCGGTCTCGCTGACATGGTTCTTCAGCAGGATGCCGCGCATGCCCTTCGACTTGGCGAGCTGCGCGATGTCGATGTCGTCCATGTTGCGGCCGAAAACGTCCGGGTGCGAGTGGACGTGCATGTCGATCACCCCGGCGGCCGGGCTGACCTTGGGCGGCGGGGGAGGAAAGCCCGCCTGGGCGAAGACATCGGCAGCAGCGAGCGCGCAGACCACAAGCAAAGCGGTTTTCATTCTGGGCCTCCTCCCCGGGATTGGCGGGAAAAATGATACCTCAGCCGCCTCGGTCGGCGGACTAGGCGCGCATGAAGCCACGAAATACGTTCAGCGACAGTACAGGTCGACCCATGGCATAGCGTGCCGCACCATGTTCGGACGTAACGTGCGCCGCCTAGCGTTACGGTCATGGGAACCCGTCTGCTGCCTCGCGACCTGAGCGAGCTCTACGCCCACGCGCTGGTCCTGGAGCGCGAGGCGACCAAGCGTTTCGCCGAGCTCGAGCGCTACATGCGCGCGGCCGGCATGGAACACGTCGCCGACGAGTTCCAAAGCATCGGCCGTGAGGAGCGCGAGCAGTACGAGGCGCTCGCGATCGGCACCGCCGGGCGCGAGCTGCCGCAGCTCTCGTCGTGGGAATACGCTGCGCACTTTCTCGGCCCGCAGGCCGACGTGGTGCGCGCGCCGAAGAACGCGCGCGAGGCGCTCATGCTGGCGCTCGCGACCGAGCGGCGCACGCAGAATTTCTACGTCGACGTCGCCGAGCACACGGACGACGACACCATGTGCGCGTTCGCGGCCGAGATGGCCGCCGACGAGAGCCGGCACATCGCGCGTCTCGAGCGCCTGCTCGCGCGCGAGCCCGATGCGGGCGCCGCGCTCGCCGCCGAAGGCGACGGCGTCCTGCCGCTTAAGACTTAAACAGCCATTCGCCTTTCGCGCCGCGGCAGGCGACGCCGCTGACCCGGTCTTTCTTGCCGCCCTTGCCGCTGCTCAGCTCGGTGGTGAACTCGCGGCAGTGGTCCTTGCCGTCCACGAAATTGCGCGTCGGCGTAACGCGGTAGGTAATCCCGGTCGCGCTGTTCGTCCACTCCACGCTGTCCTTCCGTCCGGCAAGCTCGAGCGAGTGCCCCATGCAGGCGCGGTCGCTTTCGTCGATGGTCTTGCCGATCTTGGCCCCGACCACGGTCCCGATTGCGCTGCCGAGGACGATCGCGACCGCGCGATCCTCCTTGTCCGCACGCGAACCGATCGCGCCGCCGACGACGCCGCCGACCACCGCCCCGACCGCCGCGGTATTGCATTTGCCCTGGGTGACGCCGTAATCCTCTTCCCAGCGCTTCCCGGTATAGCCCACGTAGTTCGGATCGTTCTTCTTGCGCCAGCCGTGCGCCTTGGCGTGCGGCGGTGGCTCGGCGGGCGACGGAACCGGAATGAGCGCGATGCAAACAAGTGCGACTAGCGTGAGTTGCGTGGATTTCATCTTTCCCCCCTTTTTTCGTTGTGCGAGGTAGGGCAACTCTAATGGAATCCCGCGCCCGCGCCGCGTCGGCGGCGTGACATCGGTCACATCGGCTTAAAAACTCTGCCCGCCTGTGGCGGCCGAGGCAATCAGGCGCTCGGTCTGCGCCACGATCTCCCGCGCGGTGGCGTTGTCGTACAGGAAGCCGCCGTTCTTCGCCGCGATGCGCAAGCGCGTGGCGCGCGCGCTGATCGGCTCGATCTCGATTTCGATCTCGCGATTCTCGGCGCGCGCGTAGATCAGCTCGCCGTGCTCGAAGCGATCGAACGACTGGAAGGCGATGCCCATGTGCTCGAGCGCCGCGAGCGAAGCGTGCTTCACGTCGACCGCCGACGCGGTGAAGGTGCGCGAGGTGCCGCCGTCGAGGCTATAGCGCAGCGCGGTGCCCGCGCCTGCGCCGATGAGCGAGAGCGCGAGCGGCTCGCAGCCGGCAGTGCCGAAGAGGAGGATCAATGAAAGCAGCCGCGCCACGTTCGCACGGTGACCCCCTGTAAAAGAAGCCGCTATCCCCGTCAGCTAGTCCCAGAGGTCCACGCGCTCGCCGCGCGCCCGCAGGTCGCTTGCTTTCGCCTGCAGGAAGCGTTGGAACGAAGGCTCGCGCATGTAGGCGCGGCTCGACACGTAGTCGAGCGCGCCCGATATGTGGAACGGCCTTAGGTAGGCTTCCGTACGAAAAACCTCCCGGCCGCTCGCGTCGAACAGCAGCAATGTCGGGACGTACCCGACGCGCAGGGCGCGGGCCCACGCTTCCGCCGAAGTTTTCTTGCCGTCCGGAGCCGTGACGGGCTCAGCCGCCGCGATCGCGAGCCGGACCACGTCGAACTTCCCGAGCTCGGCCAGGACCTCCGGCCGCTGGAAGGCGACGGCATGCATTTCGTCGCATTGCGCGCAGAAAGGCGTCTCGAACAGCACCGCGAGCGGCTTGCCTCCAGGCTTGCGGCGCAGGTCGTAGGGCGGCGCGAGGAAGAACGGCTGCGGGTGCAGGCTCGCGCTCGCCGGCTCCCGGTTCAGCCGCTCGCGGTACTCCTTCTGCGAGATCTTGCCGGCGACATAGTCGAGCGCGGCCTCGAAGTGATGCGGCGGGTAGTAGCCGTTCAGGCGCAGCGCGATGCCGCCGCGCTCGTCGAGGAAGAGCAGCGTCGGCGTGAACTGCACCTTGAGCTGCGCAGCGAGCCGCTTCTCGCTGGTCACGGTGCCGTCGGTCCACGTCACCTCGCGGTCGCCCCAGATGTTGAGCGCGAGCGCGACGAGCTGGCGCTGCGCTTTCTGCACGATCGTGGCCTGGCGGAAGTTCACTTCCATGAGACGCTTGCAGTACGGGCAGCCGTCCTGGCCGAAGTAGAGCATCACGCGCTTGCCCTGGCTCGCGGCCTCTGCCACGTCCTCGCGTAGGTCGAGCAGCGACTCGGTGAACCACGCCGGCGGCTCCTGGGCGAGCGCTGCATTGGCGAAGAAAGCGAGCGCGACGAGGACGTTGCGCATCCCAGCAGTATAGTCAGCCGGTGAGGCTGCTGCTCCTCTTCGCCGCGCACCGCGGCCGCGCGCGCATGGCGCTCTCGATCCTCGGCATCGCGCTCGGCGTGGCGCTCGGCTACGGCGTGCACCTCGTGAATCGCGCCGCGGTTAGCGACGTCGCCGCGGCGGTGCGCACGCTCGCCGGCGAGGCCGATCTGGAAGTGCGCGGCGCCCGCGCCGGCTTCCCGGAGGCGCTCTACCCGAAGATTGCCCGGCTGCCCGGCGTCGCGGTGGCGAGCCCGGCGCTCGAGCTCGACGTGGGCGTGGCCGGTACCGAGCGCACGCTGCGCGTGGCTGGCATCGACATCCTGCGCGCCTCGCTCCTGCAGCCGGGCCTGATCCTGGACGAGCGCTACGAGCTGCTCGCGCCCGATCGGGTCTTTCTCTCCACCGCGGCTGCGGAGAGCCTGGGTCTTGCGCAGGGCGGCGAGCTCCGCCTGGTTTCGGGGTCGGGCACGGTCGCCTTCAAGGTCGCCGGCATCCTCTCGTCCCTGCGCGGCGTGAGCGCGATCACCGACATTGCCACCGCGCAGTGGCGCTTCGCCCGCCTCGGGGAGCTGAACCGCATCGACATCCGGCTGGCGCCGGGCGCGGACCGGCAGAAAGCGGCCGCGGCCATCCAGGCGCTGCTGCCGCCCGGCGTGCATGTGGCGGCGCTGGATGAGCTGGAGACGGCGAGCGCCTATCCGTCGCGCTCGTACAGGGTCAACCTCAACGTGCTCGCCATGGTCGCGCTCTTCACCGGCGGCTTCCTGGTGTTCTCGGCCCAGGCGCTCGAGGTCGCGCGCCGCCGCGGCGAGCATGCGCTGCTTCGGGTTCTGGGACTTGAGCGAAGCGGGATTTTCCTGTTGGTGTTGCTTGAATCCGCAGTCCTTGGCGCGATCGGCGCGGCGGCAGGGCTGGCAATGGGCTTCGCGCTGGCGTCGGTGGCGGTGCGCTGGTCGGGCGCCGACCTCGGCGCGGGCATGTTTCGCGGCCTCGCGCCGCACATCGAAATCAGCGTTCCCGGCGCGGCCGCGTATTTCGCCGCCGGAATCGCGGTCGCGGTGCTCGGCGCGGTCCTGCCTGCGCTCGACGCCGCCCGCACGCCGCCGGCGCGGGCGCTCAAGGCGGGGGACGAGCAGGCGCTCTTCGAGCGCATGGCGCCGCTTTGGCCGGGCGGCCTGTTGCTCGCGCTCGGCGCGGCGCTCGCGCAGCTCGGCCCGGTCAACGGCATGCCGCTCTTCGGCTATGCGGCGATCGCCTGCCTTCTGGTCGGATCGATTGCGCTCGTCCCGCGGCTTGCGCAATGGCTGTTTCATGCAATGCCGCTACCGCTCCAGCCCGAGATGCGGCTGGCCCTCGGCCAGCTGCGGGCCGCACCCGGCCAGGCGGCGGTCAGCCTCGCCGCGATCGTCGCTAGCTTCTCGCTCATGGCGGCGATGGCGATCATGGTCGCGTCCTTCCGGCAATCGGTGGACGACTGGCTCGGCACGGTGCTGCCGGCGGACGTGTACTTCCGCACCACCCACGCCGGCGACACCGGGGTGCTCGATCCGGCATTCGAAGAACGCGTGCGCGCGCTGCCGCAGGTGGCGCGCGCCGACTTCCTGCGCAGCGGCCGCATGCTGCTCGATCCGGCGCGCCCGCCGCTCGTGCTGATCGCGCGGGATCGCGCCGGGAGCGCGTTTCCCATGCTCGGGGAGCGCTACGAGCGCCGCCCGGGCGATCCGCCCACCGTGTGGGTCAGCGAGGCTGTGTCGGACCTGTACGGCTTTTCTCCCGGGGCCCGGCTCGAGCTGCCCATCCTTGGAAAGAGCCAAGGCGTGATCGTCGCCGGCATCTTCCGCGACTACGCACGGCAGCACGGCGCCGTGCTGATCGACCGCGCCGACTACATCGCGCTGACCGGCGACCGCGCGGTGAACGACGGCGGGCTCTGGCTTGCGCCGGGCGCCGCGCCGGGCGCGGTGATGGAGGCGCTGAAAGCGTTGCCGGGCGGCGCGCAGCTCGACGTGGCCGAGCCGGGCGAGATCCGCGAGGTCTCGCTGCGCATCTTCGACCGCAGCTTCGCGGTGACCTACGCGATGGAAGCGGTCGCGGTGCTGGTCGGTCTTTTCGGCCTCTCGGCGAGCCTCGGCGCGATTGTGCTCGCACGCCGGCGCGAGTTTGGCGTGCTGCGCCACCTCGGCCTCACGCGCCGCCAGATTCGCGCCATGCTGGCCGCGGAAGGCGGCTTGCTCGCTCTGGTCGGCTCGGTTGCCGGGCTTGCCGCCGGCGCGGCCATCAGCCTGGTGCTGGTATACGTGATCAACCGACAGTCATTCCACTGGAGCATGGAGCTTCACCCGCCGTATCTGCTCCTCGCCGGATTCATGGCCGTGCTGGTTCTTCTCGCCGTGCTTACGGCTGTCGTTGCCGGCCGCGAGGCCATGGGCTTGGCTCCGGTCCGCGCCGTCCGTGAGGATTGGTAATTCGGGGACGGAGCCCTAACTCCGAAAGCTGCGCAGCCGTGGAGTTAGGGCTCCGTCCCCGAATTAGACGTACATCGTGCCCTCGGCGCTGATCACGGTGCTGCCGCCGACCCGGATCCGCGTCACGTGTCCGCCGCTTTTCTCGGCCGAGGCCTCGAGCCTGCTCGCACGCCCCATCGCCACGCCTTGGTCGATACACCAGGTGAAGACGCCGTCACGCGCGGCCAGGCGCGCGCCGAGCACGCCGGCGAGCCCCACCGCGGCGGAGCCGGTGGCCGGATCCTCCTGGATGCCGAGCGCAGGCGCGAACATGCGCGCGTAGATCTGCTGATCGCCGGCAAAGAAATAGAGCTGCGAGGCCCACGCGCTCTTGAAATGCCGGGCCCACGCCGCGCGATCGAGCTCGACCCGGTCGACCGCCGCCTTGTCGGCGAGCCGGATGAACGCGAATCGCACGCCGCCGTTCGCGAACCAGGCGTCGAGCACCGCGCTTTCCGGCAGCGACAGCGCGGCGGCCGCGGCGGATTTGAGCGGGTGCTCGGCGGGCAGCTCGACCGGCTTTTCGATCGTGAACTCGGCATGAATATTCGCGCCGCGCTTCTCGATCCTCACCGGCACCGGTCCGATGCCTTCCTCCAGGACCACGGTGGAAGGAATGGCGGCTCGGCCGAGATGCGCGAGCACGGCCGCGGTGCCGACCGTCGGGTGCCCGGCGAACTGCATCTCCGACTTCGGCGTGAAGATGCGCACGCGCCACGGCGGAAACACGAAGGTCGTCTCCGGGAAGTTGAGCTCGTGCGCGATCGCCTGCATGGTCTCGTCCGAGAGTCCTTGCGCATCGGGAAACACGCCGAGCTGGTTGCCGCTGAACCGGCGGTCGGTGAACACGTCGGCGATCAGGAAGCGATGCATAATTTCTCCATGCGGCGCAGAAGCTTTCTTGGGTTAGGCCTGGCCCCCCTCTACGCGTGGGCGGCGAACGTGCAGTACCCAAACGTCGTGCCCGGGCACCGCTTTTCTTTTCCGCGCGATCACGGCGCGCACCCCGAGTTCCGCGTCGAGTGGTGGTACGTCACCGGGTGGCTCGCCACCACGCCGAGCGGTCCCATGGGGTTCCAGGTCACATTCTTCCGCGCGCGCCCGGAGGAGGCCAGTGACAATCCGAGCCAATTCACACCGAGACAGGTGCTGTTCGCGCACGCGGCGGTGAGCGACCCCAAGCGCGGCCGCCTGCTGCACGACCAGCGCGCGGCGCGCGCCGGATTTTCGCTCGCGCACGCCGAGCTCGACCGCACCGGCGTCTGGATCGACGACTGGCGCCTCGAGCTCGAAGGACATCGCTACCAGGCCCGGATCGCGGCACGGGACTTCGACTTCGACTTCACGCTGTTCGCGCAGACCATCGTCCTCCAGGGGGAGAACGGCTTCAGCCGCAAGGGGCATCGCCCGGAAGAGGCGAGCTACTACTACAGCCGGCCGCACCTCGACCTGGCGGGAAAGCTGAACGGCCGGGACGTCGAGGGCAGGGCCTGGCTCGATCACGAGTGGTCGAGCGCCTATCTGGCGCCGGAAGCCGCCGGCTGGGATTGGTGCGGAATCAACCTGTTCGACGGCAAGTCGTTGATGGGCTTTCGCATGCGCGACAAGTCGGGCGGCGTGCATTACGCGTCGCCGGGTGTCTCGTTCAAGCCGCTGCGCACCTGGAAATCGCCCCGCACCGGCGTCGTGTATCCCGTCGAGATGGCGGTCAACGACCTGATTCTGAAGCCGCTCATGGACGACCAGGAGCTCGATTCGCGCGCGAGCACCGGCACGATTTACTGGGAGGGAGCAGTCACGGCGTACCGCGGCGCCGCTGCCGTTGGCCGCGGATACCTGGAGCTCACCGGCTACTGGAAGCCGATGAAGCTTTGAGCGCGGAAAGCGCGATACCGCCGAAGATGAGCGCGATGCCGACGAAGTGGTACCAGGCCGGATACTCGCGCAGGAAGATCGCGGCGAAGATGACGCCGAACGCCGGCAGCAGGTGGGAGAACCCGCCGGTGCGCGCCGCGCCGAGGCGCGAGACCGCGAAGTTCCAGCCGGCGTACGCGAGGATCACAGAAGCGAACGCGGAATAGAGCATCGCCGCAGTGCCCTTCCAGTTGAAGTGGGCGCGCGGATCGTTGGCCAGGTCCCACGCGAGCCACGGCAGCAGCGTGACGAGCCCCACGGCGCAGATCATGAACAGCAGCTGGATCGGCTCGATCGGCGCGCGCAGCAGGCGCAGGCAGATCGTGTAGCCCGACCAGAGGATCATCGACACGAAACAGTAGATATCGCCCCGGTTGAACGACAGGCTGGCGAGGGCCTCGGTCTCGCCGCGCAGCGCGATCACCAGCACGCCGGCGAGCGAGACGACCACGCCGATCCACTGCATCGGACGCACGCGCTCGCGGAGCACGAGCCCCGCGAGCACCATGATGGCGAGCGGGGAGAGCGAGAAGAAAAGCGTGCCGTTGGTGGCGGTGGTCGACTGCAGGCCCAGGTACTGCATCGCGTTGTGCATTCCGCCGCCGAAGAGGCCGAGCGCCGTGAGCACCGCCCAGTCGCGCGCCGTGAACGCGCGCAGCTTCGCGCCGAGCGCGGGCAGCGCGAGCGGCGCGAGCGTCAGCATCACCAGGACCAAGCGGCCGGAAGTGATCAGGCCCGGTGAGATCTCGTCGCGCACCGCGCGCGCCACGATCCAGTTGCCGGCCCATAGCGCGAGCGCGGAGGTCACAGCGAAATAGGCGGCGGCGCGCATCGGCTGCGATGATATCTTCGAGCGCGATGCCTTCTCTGGTTGCGGCAGGCCGTTCGCTGAACTACGCGTGGATCGGCCGGGAGCAGGGCGGGCCGGTGCTCGTGTTCCTGCATGAGGGCCTCGGCTCGATCGGACAGTGGCGCGATTTCCCGGCGAAACTCGCCGGGGCGACGGGGTGCCGCGCGCTGGTGTACGACCGTTACGGCCATGGGCAGTCGGACGTGCTCGCCGAGCCCCGTCGCAGCGTGCGCTTCATGCACGATGAAGCATTGGTTGCGCTACCCGAACTCACGAAAGCGTTACAGCTGGAGAACCCGATTCTCGTTGGCCATTCAGACGGCGCGTCGATCGCACTGATCCACGCCGGCGCCGGCGCCGGGCACGCGGTGCGCGGCGTGGTTGCGATGGCGCCGCATGTATTTATCGAGCCGCTTTGCCTTTCCTCGATCGAGAAGGCGGCCGACGCGTTCGAGCGTACGGATCTCGCGCCAAGGCTCGGGCGCTACCACCGCGACGCGCGCAAGACGTTCTACGGCTGGGCGGACGTGTGGCTCGACCCGGAATTCAAGCGCTGGGACATCCGTGCCGACTACCTGCCCGGCGTGCGCTGCCCGGTTCTGGCGATCCAAGGACACGACGACGAATACGGCACGATGGCGCAGCTCGACGAGATCAAGGCGCGGGTGAGCGGGCCCTGCGAGCTTCGCAAGCTCGAGAATTGCGGCCATGCCCCCTTCCGTGACCAGCCTGAAAAGGTGCTAGAACACACGGTGGCATTCCTCGCCCCTTTGCTGAAATGAAGAGCGACGCCGCCGTTATCGGCCTCATCTCGTTCGCGCACGGCATGAGCCACTTTTACCAGCTCCTGCTCGCGCCGCTGTTCCCGTTCGTCAAGGACGAGCTCGGCGTGTCGTACGCGGCGCTCGGGTTCCTGGTGGCGGTGTTTTACACGCTTTCGGGCCTGCTCCAGCCGCTCGCCGGCTTCGTGGTCGACCGCTACGGCGCGCGCGGGGTGCTGCTGGGCGGCATCGGCTTCATGATCGGCGGCGTCCTCGTGCAGGGATTCGCGGGTAGCTACGCCATGCTCGTGCTCGGCGCGGTGCTCGGCGGCATCGGCAACAGCGTGTTCCATCCGTGCGATTTCGCGATCCTCAACGCGCGCGTCAGCAGCGGCCGGCTCGGCTATGCCTTCAGCGCGCATGGCGTGGTGGGCTACGTCGGTTACGCGTTGGCGCCGGTCTTCAGCGTGTCGATCGGCGCAACGTACGGCTGGCAGGCGGCGCTCCTCGCCGGGGCCGCGCTGGGCTTCGGGCTGCTCGCGCTGCTCCTCATGAATTCCCGGCATCTGCAGATCGAAGCGCAGCCGAGGAAAGCTTCGATCGGTACCCAGGCGCGCGTGCTGTTCGCCGCGCCGGTGATCCTGTGCTTCGTTTATTTCGCCGTGTTCGCCGCCGGGCTGACCGGCTTGCAGAGCTTTGGCGTCTCGGCGATGGTCGAGCAGTACCGCGTGACGGCGACCTCGGCGTCCACCGCGCTCACCGCGTACCTGGTGAGCGCAGCGCTCGGCATCCTCGCGGGAGGGTTCGTCGCGGCGCGCACGAGCCGCCACGACTTCGTCGCCGCCGCGGGCATGGCCACGAGCGCGCTTGCCGTGCTCCTCGTCGCGATGAGCCTGACGCCGCCGGCTGCGCTGCCCGCGGCGCTCGCCCTCGCCGGATTCGCTTCGGGCATGGTCGCGCCGTCGCGCGACCTCATCGTGCGCGCATCAACGCCGCCGGGCGCCGCCGGGCGGGTATTCGGGTTCGTCTATTCCGGACTCGACGTCGGCACCTTCATCACGCCGGTGTTCTACGGCTGGATGCTGGACCACAGCCTGCCGCAGGCGGTGTTCTACACCGTGTTCGGCTTTACCGCGCTCGCGGCGCTGACGATCGTGTGCCTAGTCCCGGTAAGAGATCTTCTTCCGGTCAAGAAGGCGCAGTAGCGCCGGCCAGTCCTTGTGGTGCGCGGGCCGGCCTTCGCGCTTGAACTGCGTGCTCGCGGTCTTCGCCGCCTGCTCGGACATGAGATGCACGTTGTGCATGCCCCCGGCGCAGGCGTCCACCTGGATCTGGCACGCGGCGTCGAGGTAGTACATGACCTCGAACGCGCCGCGCACCGTCTCGCCCAGCGCGAGCAGGCCGTGGTTGCGCAGGATCATCGCCTTGGAGGTCTTGCCCAGGTCGGCCGCCATGCGCGCCTGCTCTTCCTTGTAGAGCGCGATGCCTTCATAGTCGTGGTACGTGACGTCCGCCTGCACCATCATCGCGTGCTGGCTGATCGGCAGCAGGCCGCACTTCATCGCCGATACCGCCACTCCGGCGCGCGTATGCGTATGGATCACGCAGTTGATCTCCGGGCGCGCGCGGTGCATGCAGCTGTGGATCACGAACCCGGCCTCGTTCACGCCCATGCCGAGCGGGTCGTCGAGGATCTTGCCGTCCCAGTCGACCTTGACCAGGCTGGAAGCCGTGATCTCGTCGAACATCAGGCCGTAAGGATTGAGCAGGAAATCCTCGGTGCCCGGGACCCGGGCCGAGAAGTGCGTATAGATGAGGTCGGTCCACTTGAAGATCGCGCCGAGCTGGTAGCAGGCGGCGAGATCGACGCGCGTATCCCATTCTTCCTTGCTGACGCGCTCGCGTACCGGGGTCGACTTGAATTTCAGGTTTGCGCTCATGACTTGGGATGATACTCCTACGCTGCTTGGGCGAGATGCCCTTCGACCGTGTCCAGCGCGCGCAACAAGAGCGCCGGGTCGTTGCGCTTTAGTTCATTGGAGTCAGAAAGGATCTGACGCCACTGACGTGCGCGCGGCATGCCGTGATAGAGCCCGAGGACGTGGCGCGTCACGTGACGCAGGGATTCGACGTTCTGCGCATACTCGTACATCGCGCGGACCACCTCGGCGCGCGTCTTGCCGGCATCGGCGAGGAACCAGGGGTTGCTGTACGCGGCGCGGCCGACCATCACGCCATCGACATGCTGCAATTGCCGCTCGATTTCTTCCCGCGTGGTGATCCCGCCGTTGATGACGATCTCGAGCTGCGGAAAATCCCGCTTCAGGCGATGGACGTAGTCGTACTTCAGCGGCGGGACCTCGCGGTTTTCCTTCGGCGACAGGCCCTTCAGCACCGCGTTGCGCGCATGGACGATGAACGTCTTGCACCCTGACTGCGCTACCGTTCCGACGAAGTCGCGCACGAACGAGTACTCCTCGACTTTGTCGATCCCGATGCGGTGTTTCACCGTGACGGGGAGGGGGACTGCATCCCGCATGGCTTGCACGCAACTCGCGACCAAACGCGGTTCGGCCATCAGGCAAGCGCCAAACGCTCCTCTCTGCACCCGCTCGCTCGGGCAGCCGATGTTGAGATTGATTTCGTCATAGCCGTATTGCTCTCCGAGCTTCGCGCAGTGCGCGAGCTCGTCGGGCTCGCTGCCGCCGAGCTGCAACGCGACCGGATGCTCCTCCTCGCTGAAGTCGAGGTGGCGCGGCACATCGCCGTGAATCAGCGCGCCGGCGGTGATCATTTCCGTGTACAGGCGCGCCTTCGCGTTCACCTGGCGCAGAAAGAAGCGGCAGTGACGGTCCGTCACGTCCATCATCGGGGCTACCGAAATGCGCCTACCGGGCACGCGTCAGGGCGAGCCAGATACCGCCGCCGATCAGGAAACCGCCGCTCAGGCGCGAGACCAGGCGGATTCGCTTCCTGGAGAGGAAGGCGCCGGCCCGGCCGGTGAGGACGGCGTAGGCTCCGTCCGAAACCAGCGCCACAGCCATGGCCGTGACGCCAAGGCCGACGATCTGGGCAAGGTAGTTGCCCTTCGGGTCGACGAACTGGGGAATGAAAGCGCCGAACCAGAGGAGCGCCTTGGGGTTCGCCATGAGGACGAGGAAGCCCTGCAGGAAGAAGCCGCCGCGCGGCTGCGCCGCGCCTTCGGCATCGGCGATCGCCTCGGGCGAGCGCATGAGCTTGTAGCCGAGCCAGATGAGGTACGCGGCGCCGGCCCAGCGCAGCCACTCGAACAGCCATCCCATCGCCGCGATCACCGAGCTCAAGCCGACGACCAGGATGAGCATCATCAGCGCGAGCCCGGCCTGCGTGCCGGCGACGTTCAGCAGCCCGGCGCGCGCGCCATGGCGCAGGCTGTTGGCGACGATGACCGTCACCGTCGGACCGGGAATGAGCGCGATGACCGCGCAGGTCAGCACGTAGGCGATATAGAGCTCGAGCGACATCGATTACCTCATGTCCAGCACGCGCCGGCGCGTGAGCTCGACCATGCAGGCGAGCTGATAGTCCTCGGCCGTGACGCTCTTGGGGGTATGGTCGCGCCGCCGCGCGCACTCGGCGTCGCGGTATTGGCGCCACTCGTCGTTCGCTTTGCGAAAGCTCGTGACCAGGTTCTCATTGCCGGCATTTTGGTCGCGCTCGCGAGCGTCCTGGAAGTGCAGCGCGTAGATCTGCATCAGGTCGTTTTCCGCGACCTGGAGCAGCGTCTCGAGGCACGGCCGCGGCTTGTCGCGGAACGAGCCGTCGCGCGTGCACTGCGCCACCGCGGGTACGTGGACGCGCGGCAACCAGTCGAAGAACACGGCGCGCTTGTCGTCGGCCAGGAGGCAAATGAAGGACAGCTCGGCGCTCGGCGCGCCGTCGAGCACCACCGCACCGTTGCCGCGCAGGATCGAAGACACGAACTGGTTGCCGATCTTGCGCGTGTAGCGCTCGATCTGCAGGTTCTGGTCGCGCTCGAAGACGATGTCCTTTGCCCGGGTGCCGTCGCGCACCGCCTCCTGCTTGGCAAGGGCGCGGCAGGCTTCCACCGCGGGGCCGTTGTATTGAGCATGGGAGGAAAGGGCGGCGAGTGCACCGGCCATGACCACGACAAATCTCATCATCGATATTGTCCCGTCGATTGCGCACGCGCGCGGATCAGCCCAAACAGGCTCTCGGTAAACGGCGCGCGCACGCCCGCTTTGCGCGCGATCTCGAGCGTGCCCGCGAGCAGGCCGTCGATCTCGAGCGCCTTGCCGGCCTCGAGGTCCTGCAGCATGGAAGTCTTGAAGCGCCCGAGCTTGCGCGCCATGTCGATGCGCGCCTCGGGGTCGATATCGGCATCGACGCCGACCGCGCGACCGATCGCCAGCACCTCGCGCATGATCTCCACCATGTAGGCCTTGACCTCCTGGTTCTGAATCAGCTGGTCGGCGGTCGTCACGGTAAGCGCGGACACCGGGTTGAAGCTCACGTTGCCGAGCAGCTTCACCCAGAACTCCTTCTCGATCGCGTCGGTGATCACGATCTCGAAGCCGGCCGCGGTGAGCGCGTCGGCGATGCGCTTGGTGCGCGCGGTGTTCTTCCCGCCCGGCTCGCCCAGGATCAGCCGCGCGCCCATGTTGTGGCTGATGAGCCCGGGTTCCGGGGTGGAGGCGGCAAGATGGATCACGCACCCCACCACGCGCTCGGTGGGAATCGCTCGCGACAGCTTGCCGCCCGGATCGAGCGACTCCAGCCGGCTGTCCTTTCTTCTCATCCCATGAAAGAACCACCAGGGCACGCCGTTCATGGCGGTGACGACCGAAGTGTCCTTGCCGAGCAGCGGCCCAATGGTCTCCGCAACGTCTGTAAGGCTTTGCGCCTTCACCGCGACTAACACGTAGTCCTGCGTTCCGAGCTCCGCCGGATCGCTTTCAGCCTTGATCCGGAAGGAATCGGTCCCATCTTTGCTTCTCACGCGCAGCCCGTCGCGCCGGATTGCGTCTAACTGCACGCCGCGCGCCACGACCGAAACATCGTGGCCGGAACGCGCCAGCCACGCCGCCATCAAACCGCCGATGGCGCCGGCGCCGTAGACGCAGATTTTCATGGTGCTATTCTAAGTAAAAGCAGGAGGCTTCCATGTTTGCGTTCATGAAGAAAATGAAGACGCTGTTGCCGAAGGAGAGCACCTTGCCCGGGCGCGCGGAAACGATGCGCGTGCCGGCGAAGCACTTCGTCAACGGCCATCCGCTCAAGCCGCCGTTCCCCGAAGGCATGCAGCTCGCGCAGTTCGGCCTCGGCTGCTTCTGGGGTGCCGAGCGCGTGTTCTGGCAAACGCCAGGCGTGTACTCGACCGCGGTCGGCTACGCGGGCGGCGAGACCAAGAATCCGAGCTATGAAGAGGTCTGCAGCGGCTTCACCAATCACACCGAGGCAGTGCTCGTCGTGTTCGACCCGAAGGTCGTCACCTACGAAGAACTGCTCAAAGTGTTCTGGGAAGGCCACGACCCGACGCAGGGCATGCGCCAGGGCAACGATGCTGGCACGCAGTACCGCTCGGCCATATACACCTATGGTGAAGACCAGGCAAAGGCCGCCGCGCGCTCGAAGGAAGTCTATGAGAAGGCGCTGAAGGCGAGGGGCTTCGGACCCATCACCACCGAGATCCGTACCGCGCCTGAGTTTTACTACGCCGAAGACTATCACCAGCAATATCTCGCCAAGAATCCCGGCGGCTATTGCGGCCTCGGCGGCACGGGTGTTTCCTGTCCCGCGGGAGTCACCGCGAAGGTCTGATGCGCGTCGACAAGTGGCTCTGGGCAGCGCGCTTCTTTAAGACTCGCAGTCTCGCGCAACACGCAATCGCCGCAGGGCGCGTGAAGCTGAACGACGCGCGCGTGAAGTCCTCACACGAGTTGAAACCCGGTGATTCGGTTGCCATCCGCGTGGGCGATTTCGAATGGCAGATCGTCGTCAGTGTTTTGTCAGACAAGCGAGGTCCGGCGGAGCAGGCGAGGAAGCTCTACCAGGAAACCGATGCGAGCCGCGCCGAACGCGCGCGGCGCATGGATCTGCGGCGCTGGGGCGCGGAGCCGGCGCAGGATCTGAAGGGTCGACCAACAAAACGCGATCGCAGGAAATTTGAGGAGTTCACGACTCCGCCCGAGGAAAACTAGGAATCTTCGCTTGGCCGGCGTGTTGTAGCCTATGGCCAAATGCAGAAGGTTCTTGGAGGAGGGTTCCTCGCGGTCGTCGTGACGTCCGCGCTCGCGCAGGAAGATGCGGTCGTGATCACCGCGACGCGCGCGCCACAGCCGAGCCTCGAAGTGCCCGCGTCGGTCGATCGCCTGTACGCGGACGAGATCCGCGATGGCCGGCCGCAGGTCAACCTGTCCGAAAGTCTCGGACGCGTGCCCGGCATCGTGGTGCAGAACCGGCAGAACTACGCGCAGGATCTGCAGATCTCGTCGCGCGGCTTCGGCGCGCGCGCGGCCTTCGGCGTGCGCGGCGTCCGCCTGATCGCGGACGGCATCCCCGCGACCATGCCCGACGGCCAGGGCCAGGCGTCCACTTTCGCGCTGAGCTCGGCGGAGCGCATCGAGGTGCTGCGCGGCCCGTTCTCCAGCCTCTACGGCAACGCGGCCGGCGGCGTGATCGTGGTGGAGACGGAGGATCCGCCGAAGGAGCCGACGGTCGGCATCGATGTGATGGGCGGCACCTACGACACCTGGCGAGCAGGCGTGCGACTCGGCGGCTACAACACGCTGCTCGATGCCTCGCGCTTCGAAACCGACGGCTATCGCGATCACAGCGCGGTGCGGCGCGATCACTTCAACCTCAAGTTCAAGTACGCGTTCCGGCCGGAGACCTCGCTCACGCTGATCGGCAATCAGCTGCGCCAGCCCGAGACCGAGGATCCGCTCGGGCTGAATCGCGCGCAGCTCGAAGAAAACCCCCGCCAGGCGACGCCGCAGGCGATCCAGTTCAATACGCGCAAGACTGTCTACCAGGAGCAGCTCGGCGCCACGCTCGCGCATCGGCTGAGCGCCGACTCGAGGATCGAGGCCACGGTCTACGGCGGTTCCCGTTGGGTCGAGCAGTACCTGGCGATCCCGCTGATCAACCAGGCGCCGGCCACGAGCTCGGGCGGGGTGGTGCAGCTCGACCGCGGATATGCGGGCGCGGCCCTTAGGTTCTCCACGTCGGTCAACGCTTGGCGGTTCTCGCTCGGCGCCGAGTACGACCTGATGGACGAGCGCCGGCGCGGCTTCATCAACAACCTCGGCGTGCAGGGGGCGCTCAAGCGCGACGAGGACGACGAAGTCTCGGCGACCGACTTCTACGCGCAGGCCGAGTGGCAGTTCACGGAGCGCTGGAGCGCGCACGCGGGCCTGCGCACCAGCCGGGTCGAGTTCCGCTCCGAGGACCACTTCATCATCCCGGGCAATCCCGACGACAGCGGCACGCGCGAATATTCCGAGACTACGCCGGTCGCCGGGCTGCTCTACCGGCACACGAAGAACCTGAGCTTCTACGGCACCTTCGGCGAGGGCTTCGAGACGCCGACCTTCGCCGAGCTCGCGCACCAGAACCCGCCGGCGACGGGGCTCAACTTTGCGCTCGAAGCCGCGCGCAGCCGGCACGCCGAGCTCGGGGTGAAGACCATCCTGCCGAAGGTCGCACGGGTGAATGCGGCGCTCTTCGGTATCGAGACGCGCGACGAAATCGTGGTCGACGTCAACCAGGGCGGGCGCACGACCTTCAAGAACGCGGGACGCACCGAGCGTTTCGGGTTCGAGCTCGCGGCGCAGAGCGCGATGCCCGGTCCGTTCGGCGCCCAGTTCGCCTACACCTATCTCGACGCCACTTTCAAGGAAGGCTTCTCGAGCAGGGTGCTTGGCAATACGGTGACCATTCCCGCCGGCAATGCGTTGCCCGGGGTACCGAAAAACCAGGCCTACGGGCAGCTGAGCTACCGGCAGCAGCGCTTCTATACGTATCTGGAAGCGCTCTACCGCTCGAAGGTTCCGGTCAACGATGCTAATTCCGAATTTGCCGACGCTTATACCGTTTTCAATCTGGTCGGCGCCCTGGTCCAGCAGGGCCCGGGCTGGCGCATCAGCGAATACGTACGCATGGATAACGTCACCGACCGCAATTACGTCGGCTCGGTGATCGTGAACGAGGGCAACGGCCGCTTCTACGAGCCCTCACCGCGCCGCAGCATGAGCGCTGGCATCCAGGCAAGCCTTCAGTTCTAATAACAACCCCCAGAGGAGAGAGACCCACTCTATGAAAAGCATCATCGCGTTCGCGGTTGCCGCGGCATTCGCGGTTCCAGCGCTGTCCCAGGACAAGCCGAAACCCCCGCCTGTATGGCATCAAGGGAAGCCGCCGGCAATGGCGGATTCCAAGCTCGCGCCGCATGCCGGGAAGATGACCGAGACCCCGGCGAACGAGATCCCGGTCAGCAAGCTGAAGCTGCCGGCGGGATTCAAGGCCGAGGTCTGGGCGAGCGGCCTGCCGGGGGGGCGCGCGATGGCGCTCAGCGACGACGGCAAGAAGGTTTACGTCGGCACGCGTGTCATCGGCCGCGTGTACGAAGTGACCGACGCGGGCGACAAGCGCACCGTGCGCGTGGTGGTCGACAAGCTGACGCAGCCGGCGGGCGTCGCGTTCAACAAAGGCTCGCTCTACGTGTTCGCGATCGACAAGGTGCTCAAGTTCGATGGCATCGCCGGGAATCCGAACGCGCAGCCGCAGGACCTGACCGCCAAGTTCGACCTGCCGCCCGAGCAGCACCATAACTGGAAGTACGTTGCTTTCGGGCCTGACGGCAAGCTCTACGTGCCATTCGGCGCACCGTGCAACATCTGCGAGCCGCCGAAGGAATACGCGCAGATCCGGCGCTACAACGCCGACGGCTCGGGCAAGGAAGTAATCGCGACCGGCGTGCGCAACTCGGTCGGCTTCGACTGGCATCCGAAGACGAAGGAGATGTATTTCACCGACCACGGCCGTGACTGGATGGGCGAGGACGGCCCGCAGGACGAGTTGAACCGCCTAGCCAAGCCGGGCGGCAATTACGGCTTCCCTTACTGTCATGCCAACGGCGTCGCCGACAAGGACTTTCCCAAAAAAGACGGTTGCAAGGGCGTGACGCGGCCTGTCGCGCTGATGGGGCCGCATGCGGCGGCAATGGGCGTCAAGTTCTATACCGGCAAGATGTTCCCGGCCGAATACCAGAACACGATGTTTATCGCGCGCCGCGGCTCCTGGAACCGCACGAATGCAGCCGGTTTCGACGTGATCAACGTGCGCCTCGGAGAGGAGGGCAAGGCGAGTGTCCAACCGTTCATTACCGGGTTCCAGGAAGGCAAGGAAGGCTACAAGTTCTGGGGCCGGCCGGTGTATTTCGCGCAGATGCCCGACGGCGCGCTGCTCGTGTCGGACGAGCAGAACGGCGCGATCTACCGCATCAGTTACCAGCGGCCGAAGGCGCCGGCGAAGAAATAGTGCTTTTCGCGCTCCGCAAGGGGCGGTGGGCGATCCTGCTCACCGCCCTTTTTGCTTCTGTTGCCGGTTCTCAGGAAAGACTCCAGCTGTGCGCAGCCTGCCACGGGCCGGACGGCAACTCCGTCAATCCGCAGGTTCCTTCGATCGCGGGGCAGCCGAAGCTCTTTATCGAGAACCAACTCATCCTGTTTCGCGAGGAGCTGCGCAAGTCTGAGCCCATGCTGCCGGCGGTGAAGGGGCTGAAGGACGCGGAAATCATCAGGCTGGCGGAGCATTTCTCGAAGCTGCCGGCCAAGGGCATGGAGACGGGGCCAGGCGACGCGAAGCTGGCGAAGCTGGGGGCGGAGAAGTCAAAAGCCCTGCGCTGCGGCGTGTGCCACCTCGCGGACTACAGCGGCCAGAACCAAATCCCGCGCCTCGCCGGCCAGCGCGAGGCGTACCTGGAAGCCGAGTTGCGCGCTTACCGCGACGGCAAGCGCACCGGCGGCGACACCATCATGGCGGCGGCGCTGTATGGCGTAAGCGACACCGACATCAAGGCGCTCGCCCACTACCTTTCGCGAAGTAGCGTTCGATCTCCCACGCGCTGAACCACGAGAGGTCTTTGGCGAGGTCGTCGGAGACCAGCTTTTCCACCTCCTTTCCCAGCTCCTTGCGGATCAGGCCGAGGAACTTGGGCGGCGCGACGAGGTACAGCCTGTCGTAGCGGTGGTCGGTGCGCGCCTTCTCGAGGTAGTCGCCGATCCGCTTCGAGAATATCTGGACGGTGTGCTCCACCGCGCTGGGCTCCTCGCGGGCGCTCAGGCCGCCCGGACCGTGCAGCCGCGGATTGGCATCGGTGGTCAGCTCGCGGTCTTGAAGCCGCCCGTCGGGATTGAGCAGATTGTCGATCTCGACCAGCCGCTCCCGGTCCGCAACTTGCAGGATGCGTGCGCGGGCCGCGTCGGCGGCAACAATCCAAGTGGTAGCCATGAACCTTCGACCCCATGACGATGAACGGGTTTCTTCGCGTAAAGTCCTAGAAGCATGAATCCGCTCTTTCTCGGGGGTGCCGCCGTAGGTGTCGCCCTCATGTACTTCCTGGACCCCAACTCCGGCCGCCGTCGCCGCGCGCGTACGCGCGACAAGGTGGTGCACGCCGCGAAAGTGGTCAACGAGGGCGCCAAGGTCACCGCGCGCGACACTATGCACCGCGCGCAAGGCGCGTGGGCGGAGGCCAAGCGCCTGTTCAATCACGAGGAAGCGGTCGGCGACGACGCATTGGTGAGCCGGGTGCGCGCCGCCCTGGGCCGGCTGGTGTCGCATCCGCACGCCGTCGAGGTGGCGGCGAACGGGGGGCACGTCACGCTGATCGGGCCGATCCTCTCCTATGAGGTGCGGCCGCTCCTCAAGGCCGTGCGCAAGGTGCCGGGGGTGCGCGCGGTCAGCGACCAGCTCACGGTGTACAACGAGCCCGGCAACGTGTCATCGCTCCAGGGCGGCGAGCCGCGCACCGGCAAGCGCTTCGAGCTCATGCAGGAGAACTGGTCGCCGGCGGCGCGCATGATGGCCGGCGGCGCGGGCGCCGCGCTGATGCTGGCCGCGACGCAGGTGCGCGGCAGCCTGAGCGCGCTGCTTGGCGTTGCGGGCGCCGCGCTCGTATCGCGCGCGGCCACCAACCGCGATGTCGCGAGCCTGGTCGGTCTCGGCAAGCGCGGCATCACGGTGCAGAAAACGATCTACGTCGCCGCTCCGGTGGAGCGCGTGTTCGAATTTTGGACCGACTACCAGAACTTCCCGCGCTTCATGCACAACGTGCGCGACGTGCGCGAGATCGCCGACCGGCGCTCGCACTGGGTGGTCGCCGGTCCTGCCGGCGTCCCTGTGCAGTGGACCGCCGAGGTCACCGGCCTCATCCCCGGGGAGCTGATCGAGTGGCGCTCGGTGAGCGACTCGGACGTGCGCCACGAAGGCGTCGTGCGCTTCGTCGGCACCACCGACGGCGGCACGCGCCTCAGCGTGGAGCTTTCCTACATCCCGCCCGCCGGCGCCTTCGGCCATGCGGTCGCGACCATGTTCGGCGCCGATCCTAAGAGCGAGATGGACACCGATCTCCTGCGCATGAAGTCGATGATCGAGACCGGCCACCCGCCGCACGACGCGGCACGACCCCTGCCACGGGAAAGCTGATTCTTTAGGCCGCCGCTTTCGCGCTCGCGGGGCCGGCGCTCATCAGCTCGCGCAGCACGAAGGGCAGGATGCCGCCGTGGCGGTAGTAGTCGACCTCGATCGCGGTGTCGATGCGGCACTTCACCGTGATCTCCGCCTTGCGCCCGTCGGCGTACGTGATCTGCATCTTCAGGTCCTGCTGCGGCTGCACGCCCGTAAGGCCGAGGAGGTCGATGGTCTCGTCGCCCTTGATGCCGAGCGACTGCGCCGAATCGGCGCCGGTGAACTGCAGCGGCAGCACGCCCATGCCGACCAGGTTCGCGCGATGGATGCGCTCGAAGCTGCGCGCGATCACCGCCTTGACGCCGAGAAGCTGGGTGCCTTTCGCTGCCCAGTCGCGCGAGGAGCCGGTGCCGTACTCCTCGCCGCCGAACACCACGGTCGGCGTGCGGTCGGCGATGTACTTCATCGCCGCTTCGTAGATCGGCAGCTTTTCACCCTTGTGCAGCGTAATGCCGCCTTCGGTGCCGGGCAGCATCAGGTTCTTGATGCGCACGTTGGCGAAGGTGCCGCGCATCATGACCTCGTGGTTGCCGCGGCGCGCGCCGTAGCTGTTGAAGTCGGCCACCGCGACGTCGTGCTCCTGCAGGAAGATGCCGGCGGGGGAAGTCGGCTTGATCGAGCCGGCGGGCGAGATGTGGTCGGTGGTCACCGAGTCGCCGAAGATACCGAGCACCTTGGCGCCGACGATGTTGCCGATGTTGCCCGGCGTCATCGAGAAGTCCTGGAAGAACGGCGGCTCGGCGATGTAGGTGGATTTCGGCCAGCTGTACACCTGCCCGGTCGGTGCCGAGACTTTCTTGAATAGCGGGCTGGCGTTCGCCAGGTCGCTGTAGAGCCGGCGGAAGGTCGGCGCGTCCATCGCGAACTTGAGCAGCGCGCGCACCTCGTCGGCGCTCGGCCAGATGTGGCCGATGAACACGTCCTCGCCCTTCTTCGACTTGCCGATCGGCTGGGTTTTCAGGTCCACCAGCATGGAGCCCGCGAGCGCGTACGCGACCACCAGCGGCGGCGAGGCGAGGAAATTCGCGCGGATGTTGGGATGGATACGCGCCTCGAAATTGCGGTTGCCGGAAAGCACCGCCGCGCACACCAGGTCGTTCTTCACGATCGCTTCGTCGATCGACTGCGCAAGCGGCCCGGCGTTGCCGATGCAGGTGGTGCAGCCGTAGGCCGCCACCGCGAAGCCGAGCTTCTCGAGGTAGGGCAGGAGTCCCGCCTTCTGCAGATATTCGGTGACCACGCGCGAGCCCGGCGCGAGCGAGGTCTTCACATGGGGCTTGACGGTCAGGCCCAGTTCCACGGCTTTCTTGGCGAGCAGCCCGGCGGCGAGCAGCACGCCGGGGTTCGAGGTGTTGGTGCACGACGTGATCGCGGCGATCAGCACGTCGCCGTTCCTGAGTTCGAGGCCGTCGAAGGTCTTGTAGGGCCTGCGCAGGTCGTCCGCGCGCTTGCCAAACCCGTTCTCCTTGACCGGCGCGGTGAACAGCTTCTCGAAGGTGGCCTTCACCTTGTCGAGGTCGATGCGGTCCTGCGGGCGCTTCGGACCGGCGAGAGACGGATAGATGGTCGAGAGGTCGAGCTCGACCACCTGCGAATAGTCGATCTCGCCCGCCTTCGGGATGCCGTACATGCCCTGCGCCTTGAAGTAGGCGGCAAGGCGCTCGATCTCCTCGTCGGTGCGGCCGGTGCCGCGGAAGTATTCCACCGTGCGGTCGTCGACCGGGAAGAAGCCCATGGTCGCGCCATACTCCGGCGCCATGTTGCCGAGCGTGGCGCGGTCGGGTACCGAGAGCGACGCGGTGCCTTCGCCGAAGAACTCGACAAACTTGCCGACGACTTTGGCTTTTCTCAAGAGTTCTGTAACGGTCAAAACCAGATCGGTCGCGGTGCAGGCGGGATGCAGCTTGCCCTTGAGATTCACGCCGACGACGTCCGGGGTCAGGAAGTACACCGGCTGGCCGAGCATGCCGGCCTCGGCCTCGATGCCGCCGACGCCCCAGCCCACCACGCCGATGCCGTTGATCATCGTGGTGTGGCTGTCGGTGCCGACCAGGGTGTCGGGATAGCACACGCCATCCTTCGACTTGTGCACCCCGCGCGCCAGGTACTCGAGGTTCACCTGGTGGACGATGCCGATGCCCGGCGGCACTACCTTGAACGTGTCGAACGCCTGCATGCCCCACTTCATGAACTGGTAGCGCTCCTCGTTGCGCTTGAATTCCAGCTTCATGTTGAGGTCGAGCGCGTTCTTGGTGCCGTAGTGATCGATCTGCACCGAGTGATCGACCACCAGATCGACCGGCACCAGCGGCTCGATCAGCTTCGGGTTCTGGCCCATCTTCTGCGCCACGCTGCGCATCGCCGCGAGGTCGCACAGCAGGGGCACGCCGGTGAAATCCTGCAGCAGGATCCGCGCCAGCACGAAGGGGATCTCCTCGGTGCGCTTGGCGCTCGGCTTCCAGCCGGCGAGCTCGCGCACGTGCTCCTCGGTCACCTTCTTGCCGTCGCAGTTGCGCAGCACCGACTCCAGCACGATGCGGATGGAGACTGGCAGCCGTTCGATTTTCAGGCCGAGGCTCTTGCCCAGCGCCGGAAGCGAATAAAGCTTCCCGTGTTTGAACGATTGAAGCGTCTTGAACGTATCCATGATCACCCCTGCTGATCAGACGACGAACAGGTCGACGAACTTGTCGACCGGCGTTGCCGCAAGCCTGTCCGCGTCCATGCAAACGTCGAGAATGGCCTTCTGCTGCTGCGCGGGAAAGCGCCGCGCGAGGTTGGTCTTGAACTTCTCCACCAGGATCGGCATGCCTTCGGCGCGACGGCGCTTGTGGCCGATCGGGTACTCGCACACCACTTCCTTGAGCTTCGCGCCGCCCTTGAACTCCACGGTGAGGGCGTTGGCGATCGAGCGCTTCTTCGGGTCGTGGTAGTCGCGCGTGAAGCGCTTGTCCTCGACGCACTCGATTTTCTTTCGCAGGGCATCGATCCGTGGATCTGTTGCGACGTCGTCTTCATAGTCGGCGGCGGTCAACCGCCCGAACAGGAGCGGCACAGCGACCATGTACTGGATGCAGTGGTCGCGGTCCGCCGGGTTCGAAAGCGGTCCCTTCTTGTCGATTATGCGGATCGCGGCCTCGTGCGTCCGGATGCAGATTTTCTTAATGTCTTCAGCAGTTTTGCCGCTCGATTTCATCTGCTGAAAAATGCTCATCGCGCATTCCACCGCGGTCTGGGCATGGAACTCCGCGGGGAACGAGATCTTGAACAGCACGTGCTCCATCACGTAGCTGCCGAACTTGCGCTGGAACTTGAACGGCTTGCCCTTGAACAGGACGTCGTAGAAGCCCCAGCCCTTGGCGCTCAGCACCGAGGGGTAGCCCATCTCGCCGGTCTTGCTGATCAGCGCGAGGCGCACGGCGCGCGAGGTGGCGTCGCCCGCCGCCCAGCTCTTGCGCGAGCCGGTGTTGGGCGCGTGGCGGTAGGTGCGCAGCGACTGGCCGTCGACCCAGGCCTGCGAAACGGCGTTGACCACCTGGTCGTAGGTGCAGCCGAGCATCTGCGCCGTCACGGCCGTAGAGGCCACCTTGACGAGCACCACGTGGTCCAGGCCGACGCGGTTGAAGCTGTTCTCGAGCGCGATCACGCCCTGGATCTCGTGCGCCTTGATCATCGCGGTGAGCACCTCCCGCATGAGCAGGGGTTTCTGATTCCGGGACAACCAATCCGCCGTGGCGAGAATGCCCCCAAGGTTGTCCGACGGATGACCCCACTCGGCCGCGAGCCAGGTGTCGTTGAAGTCGAGCCAGCGGATCATGGCGCCGAGGTTCCACGCCGCCTGCACCGGATCGAGCTGGAACTTGGTGCCGGGCACCTTGGCGCCGTTCGGCACCACGGTGGCGGGGTCGATCGGGCCGAGAAGCTTGGTGCACGCCGGATATTCCAGCGCCTCGAAGCCGCAGCCCAGCGTGTCCATCAGGCAATAGCGGGCGGTCTCGTACGCTTCGCTGCTTTTCACCTGGTGCTTGGTCGCGTAGTCAGCGATCAGCGTGAGCACCTTGTCCGGCTTCGGCCGGACGTTGGAGATGTGAGTGGACATCGGCCTAGGAGGTCTTGTTCGAGTCGTCGTCGGCGGCCGGACCGTTGTCGTCCACGCCGAAGCTCCACTCGTAGCCGCCGGCGGGCTCGAAGGTGTGCTCGTTGCCGCCGGCGCGCGGCGCGTGGCGCATGGAGGGCGCTGGAGCGCGCTCGTCGCGCGTCTTGTCCCACCAGGTCGCGCGGCCCTTGCGCTGCGACTCGACCTCCTCGGGGTGCTCCTCGAGGAACTTGCGCATGAACTTGGTCAGATCGGATTCGTACATTTATCGATTTGCAATGGGTACCCACTGCATGTTCTCCGGGCCGGTGTAGTTCGCTGCCGGGCGGATGATCTTGCCGTCGGCGCGCTGCTCGATGACATGCGCCGACCAGCCGCTGGTGCGCGAGATCACGAACACCGGCGTGAACATCGAGGTCGGCACGCCGAGGCGGTGGTAGGACACCGCGCTGTACCAGTCGAGGTTCGCGAACATGTCCTTTTCGCGCCGCATCACGTGCTCGAGCCGCTCGGCGATGTCGAACAGCTTCATGCTCTTCGCCTGCTGCGAGAGGCGCTTGGCGACCCCCTTGATCACCTGGTTGCGCGGATCGCCGGTCGTGTACACCGGGTGGCCGAAGCCGATCACGATTTCGCGCGCCTTAACACGGCGAACGATATCGGCTTCGGCGTCATCCGCATTCTTATATCTTGATAAAACCTCGAAGGCGAACTCGTTGGCGCCGCCGTGCTTCGGCCCGCGCAGCGCGCCGATACCGGCGCAGATCGCGCTGTACATGTCCGAGCCCGTTCCCGCGACGACGCGGCAGGCGAAGGTGCTGGCGTTGAACTCGTGCTCCGCGTACAGGATGAGCGAGGTGTGCATCGCCCGGACCGCCG
>Ga0075430_100000207_pt1 | contig 40207 bp, 42 predicted proteins | sample RhiMetdeltSRZDD4_FD_75294 | JGI IMG/M metagenome (GOLD analysis project Ga0075430, IMG submission 75294) | Populus rhizosphere microbial communities from Tennessee, USA - Rhizosphere MetaG P. deltoides SRZDD4 | ecosystem: Host-associated > Plants > Roots > Rhizosphere > Soil | place: USA... | reverse complement strand
GATCATCGATCCTCGCCGCGCACGGCGGCGTCGAGTCGCGCCAACTCGTCGTTCGTCGCCTCGATCGGAACGGGCGACGTCGTGCGCCGCTCAGCGGCTCGACGTCCCCAGCGACGGATCAGGCCGGCGACCACGAGTGCTCCGCCGCCCACGGCCGCAAACGGCGCGATCCATCCCACCCAGTTGAACCCCTGCGCCCGCGGCGCCATGAGCACCCGCTCGCCGTACGCCTGCTCGAACGCCGCCAGGATCTCGGTGGCCGTATAGCCGCCGTTCGCGAGCGCGAGGACGTCAGCGTGCATCCTCGGCGAGAACCCACACGGCATGGACGTGCGGCACGTGAACACGTCGAGCGTGCATGGGCACGGACAGCTGATCTGCCGCTCGACCGCGTCACGCGCGAGGGCGTCCATTCGCGGCACGGACGCCGGCTTCGCCGGCAGCCGGACCGGGACGTAGCCGTCGCCGGCCATCGACGCCCCCGGTACCGTGCCCTGTTGGGCCGTCACGCGACCAGCCGCGAGCGCGGCGGTGCCTAACGCCAGCACGAACTCTCGACGCGTCACCATCACACGCCCGCTTCGGCGGGCTCGCGCTCGCGATCCTTCGACTCCGGCTGCATCACGACCACGTAGCCGCCTTCCGCGCGACGCGCCCCGGTGCGCGTCGCCTGCGGCCACATCACGATCAGGCCGCCGAGCGCCATGATCAGCCCACCGTACCACACCCACCACACGAGCGGGTTGAAGCTGATGCGCACCTCGGCCGCCTCCTCCCCCGAGACGCCGTGGAGCACGAGATACACGTCCTGTCGCAGCGACTCGAGGATCCCGACCTCGGTGGACGGCTCGAACGTCGGCACGCCACGACTGTCCACGTGCTGTCGCTTCTCGCTCTTGATCAGCTCCGGGGGAGCATCCCCGTGCTTCGCCTCGAGGACAACGGCGGTGACCTGGCGGTTCAGCTCCTCGTACCGCGAGACGCCCTGGCTCGTGAACGTCCACGTGCGATTGTACGGATCGATCGCGGTGAATGTCCCGCCCGGGGCGAGCGTGAGGTCGTACTCCTTCTTGAAGGCCAGGCCGGCGAACGCGGCGAACAAGACCACGACGCCGAGGTGCACGATATACCCGCCGTAGCGCCGGCGGTTGCGCGCCACGAGTCGCATGAGCGCGACGGGAATCACCTCACCATGCATGCGACGCCGCGCACCGACACCCTTCACGAACTCCTGGCCGATGGTCGTAGCGACGAATCCAGCGAGCGTATACGCCACGAGCGCATACCCGTCGCGCATTCCGAGCGCGAACAGTGCCGCGCCGAGCACGAGACCGCCGATCAGGGGGGCGGCGAATTGTCGCTTGAGGTTCACGACGGACGCGCGACGCCAGGCGATGAGCGGACCGATACCGGTGAGCGCGAGGAGCAACAGCCCCAGCGGGATGTTCACGGTGTTGAAGAACGGCGGACCGACCGTGATCTTCGACCCGCGCACAGCCTCGCTGATGATCGGGAACAGCGTTCCCCACAGCACGGAGAACGCGATGCCGACGAGCACGACGTTGTTGTAGAGGAACGCGGCCTCGCGGCTCACCATGCTCTCGAGCTCCGCCCGCGCCTCGAGATCCTTCAGCCGGGTGCTGACCAGGAAGGCCGTCCCGACGATCGCGAGCACGAGAAACCCCGCGAACCAGTTGCCGACGGGCGATTGCGCGAACGAGTGGACGCTCTCGATGATGCCGCTGCGCGTAATGAACGTGCCGAGGATGGAGAGCAGGAACGTCGACACGACGAGCGTCACGTTCCACTTGCGGAGCATGCCCCGCTTCTCCTGGATCATGATCGAGTGCAGGAACGCGGTGCCCGTGAGCCAGGGCAGCAGGGAGGCATTCTCGACCGGATCCCATGCCCAGTAGCCGCCCCATCCGAGCTCGACGTAGGCCCACCACATCCCGAGCGTGATGCCCACGGTGAGGAACATCCATGACACGAGCGACCACCGCCTAACGGCTCCGAGCCACTCCGCGTCCAGCCGGCGGGTAAAGAGCGCGGCAATCGCGAACGCGAACGGAATCGCCGTCGCGACGTAGCCGAGGTACAGCGTCGGCGGGTGCGTCGCCATCCCCGGGTTCTGGAGCTGCGGGTTCAGTCCAGTGCCGTCCGGCGGAATCCAGTCGAGCCGCGCGTACGGATTCGCGCCGAACGCGGTCGTGGCGAGGAAGAACAGCTGCACCAGCGCGAGTGTGCCCGTCACATAGGGCATCAGCTCGCGATTCCGCCGCCGGTTCGCGAACAGCGCGACGGCGGAATAGAACGCGAGGATCAGGCACCAGAACAACATCGATCCCTGCTGGCCGCCCCAGAACGCGGAGAACTTGTAGACGGCGGGGAGATTCGCGCTCGTGTACGATGCGACGTACCGCAGCGAGAAATCGCTCGTGAGGAGCGCGGTCCAGAGCCCGATCGACGACAGGACGACGAACGCAAACGTGGCGTACAGCGCGCGTTCACCGCTGGCCACGAGCTCGCCGCGGCCCATGTGGCCACCAGCGAACGACACTGTCGCGCTCCAGGTCGCCATGAGGAGTGCGACCCAGAGGGACAGCTCACCCAGGAGGATCACGCCGTTTTCCCTTTCGCTGCCTGGTACGCAGGCGTCGACTGATACTTGTCAGGCGCGTTCTCGTAGCGAGACGCACATTTCGCGAGCAGGGTCGTCGCCACGAACGTCCCGTCGCGGTGATACCGACCCTCGACGACGACGTCGACGCTGTCGGTGAACGTATCCGGAATGACGCCGCGATATGACACCGGGATGGTTTGGCTCCCGTCGGTCACCGAGAACACGACGGCACGGCCGCCGGGATCACGCTCGATGGTACCCGAGACGACGCGCGCTCCGAGCTTCACGCCGGTGTCATAGAAGGTGGAGTCGGCCTGCACCTTCTCGGCGAGCTCGCCGGGCGTGAGGTAGTACATGGCGGTGTCGTCGATGGCGCTCGCCATCAAATACCCGGCCGTACCGAGCACCAGGATCCCGCCCATGATGAATTTCGTGCGTGCCTTGACCACATCGACCTCTTGGTGGTGGCGTTCGCCGAACGTGCGCTAGCCGGACTTGTGCAACGCCGCTCCCCGCACGCGGGACATGATCATGCTCAGCTCTTCCTCGGCCTTGGCCCGCTCTTCCGGGGTCCAGAAGTCGATGCGCTGGTTGGCGTCCCTGACGCGGAAGAGTAGCTCGTCGATGAGCTCACGCAGGGCCGCGTTGCGGCGACGCTCCGGATCCTGATTAATGGCGGCGTTCGACATGCGCTCCGGGGGAAGGATGTTCAGCAATCAATATAGAACCGGGCAGAACCAGAGTTAAGCCCGGGTTAGCCGGATCACCTGTCCGAGGTCCGAAAAACGGCGGCACGCCGGGCGGCCGGACCGACTGTCGAAGTCGCTGCGGGATCGTCAGATGGCTCGGTCCGCCGGGCCCGCGTTAGCAATACGGTCGCCGCTCCGGCACCGGCCGCGTCCCAGACGAGGTCACGGACGCTGAACACGCCGGTCGTGCGCCGGTCGCGGATTTCCTTCGCCACGGAAATCGCGGCGGTGAACCCCCACGCCCCCGCCAGGGCATCTTCGTGCCCGACTCGCGCCGCCTGGAGGGCACTGTACGCCACCGTCTGCGTGAACGCGGCGACGAAGAAGTGCTTCAGCTTGTCGGCGCCAAACCAGGTGTCGCGTGGGCGCGCATCGGTTTGCTGCGGTCGAACCGACGGCGCACCGCCACCCTGCATGGTCGCAGCGAGCGCCAGAACGAGGGTCGCTCCGGTCACGCGACGCTCCGGGCCCGCTCGCTCTCGCGAACCAGCTCTGGGAGATGGGTTCGAATGAGACGAAGGGACTCGCGGACGAGGTCCATGTGGCCGGGCCCATGTATCCAACTGCTCGCGCCCGACGGGTGCGGCAATGGGATGGCAATCGCACGTCCTGGCATGTCGCGGAGCGCATGGATGCGCCCGACCTGCTCGTCCAGCGGACGCGCTCCGAGGAATCGCTCGATGGCCAGCCGACCGACCGGAATGAGCACGCGCGGAGCGATGATCCTGAGCTCCTCGGAGAGCCAGCTCGAGCACCGATGCATTTCGGCTGGCGTCGGAACACGATCGCCGCGCCCCGACGCGCTCGGGCCCGGATAACAGCGGGTGATGGCCGCGATGTAAATCCGCCTTCGGGCGACAGTCTCGCTGATACCCACGTCCGCCAACCAGCGAAAAAGCGTGCGGCCCGCGCGACCCGCGAACGGACGGCGGTCGACGACTTCCGTCTTCCCCGGCGCCTGTCCGACGAGCATCGCGAGCGGCTCTCGCGACGCCGACGTCACGGGAAGTACCGCCGGGTCAGCGAACGCACATCGCCGACACGCACCCAACGCTCGCGCGTGTTCCTCGAGCAGCACCGACAGCCGCCGTCGGGAAACACGAGTGGTCACTGCTTCCGATCCCGAGCCCATGCGAGAGTCGCGCGAACAGCGCGGCGCCAGCCCGCGTGATCGCGCGCGGCCCGCTCGGCGCCACTGGGTGTGAAGCGCGTGAACGCGCGCGACTGCAGGAAGTCCTCGGGCGTTTTCCACACGCCCGTCGCGAGCCCGGCCAACCCCGCGGCGCCGAGCGCCGTGGTCTCGATGTTCGTCGGCCGTTCGACAGGTGCGTTCAGCACATCAGCCTGATACTGCATGAGCCAATCGTTGGCCGTTGCGCCGCCGTCCACGCGAAGCGGCACGTCGTGCCAGCCTGCGAGCTCGGCACCCGCTCCGTCTCGCATCACGTCGAGCACATCGCGCGTCGCATAGGTCATGGCCTCGAGCGCCGCGCGAGCGAGGTGCGCGCGGGTGGTACCGCGCGTCAGCCCGACGATCGTGCCTCGCGCGTTAGGCTCCCAGTCGGGAGCCCCAAGCCCCACCAGCGCGGGCACGAAGTACACTCCGTCATTCGACGCGAGCGACGCTGCGAGTGATTCGGTCTCGGCCGCCGTCTCGATGATGCCAAGACCGTCGCGTAGCCACTGGACCGCGGCGCCGGCGATGAAGATCGCGCCCTCGAGCGCATAGACCGGGGCGCCGGCAGCATCGCACGCAACGGTTGTGAGAATGCCCTCCGCGCCGCGCGGGCGCTGGCGGCCGGCGTTCAGCAGGAGGAACGCCCCCGTTCCGTAGGTGTTCTTTGCCGCCCCTGCCTCCCAGCACCCCTGGCCGAAGAGCGCCGCCTGTTGATCGCCGGCGACTCCGGCGATCGGAATCGGACGCCCGAACAGATCGGGGGTCGTTTCGCCAAAATCGCCCGCGGACCGACGCACTTCGGGCAGCATCGCCATCGGCACGTCGAACATTTCGCACTGGCCGGAACTCCACGATAATCGATTGATGTCGTAGAGCATCGTCCGCGACGCGTTGGTCGGGTCGGTCGCGTGGACCCTGCCGCCCGTTAGGCGCCAGATCAGCCAGCTGTCGATGGTCCCCGCGAGTATCTCTCCGGCGCGCGCACGCCGCATCAGCGCCTCGTCCTTCAACACCCACTCGAGCTTGGTCGCGGAGAAGTATGGATCGACCACGAGCCCCGTGCGTGACGAGATGTCTGCGGCGCGCGGGATGAGCTCACGACACCGGTCCGCGGTCCGCCGATCCTGCCACACGATCGCGCGACCGACCGGCTGGCCCGTTGCTCGCTCCCACACGACGACCGTCTCACGCTGGTTCGTGATGCCGATCGCGCGCGGCATCACGCCGGACGCGCGAACCGCCTGACGCGCGGCGTCGAGCGTTCGCTCGAGAATCTCCGTCGCATCGTGCTCGACCCAGCCGGGGTGGGGATAGTGCTGCGTGATCTCGCGATAGGCCCGCCCGACAATCGAACCGTCGGCGGCGACGACGAGACACGTGGATCCTGTGGTGCCTTGATCGATGGCGAGGACGTGCGTCATGCGACGGCCGATGAGAGCTCGAGGGTGGCGGTGAAGTCGTATGGCGGCCGGTGAACGCCACGGTCACTCACGATCGCCGTGATGAGCTCCGCCGGCGTCACGTCGAACGCCGGGTTGTACACGCTCGCCGCTTCCGCCGCGGTGAGCGGCCCGAAGCCGCGACGCACTTCGTCGGCGTCGCGCTGCTCGATCTCGATCGCGCCGCCGTTAGGCGTGGCGGGGTCGAAGGTCGACCATGGTGCGGCGACGTAGAACGGAATTCCGTGATGGTGCGCCGCCACGGCGAGCCCGTACGTACCGACCTTGTTCGCGACGTCGCCGTTGCGGGCAATGCGGTCGGCGCCGACGATACAGAGATCGATGCGACCGGCGCGCATGAGCGACGCCGCCATGTTGTCCGCGATCACCGTCACCGGAATGCCCGCCTGTGACAGCTCCCACGACGTGAGCCGGCTCCCTTGCAGCAGGGGCCGCGTCTCGTCGGCGAATACTTCGACTCGTCGCCCGGCAGACGCAGCGAGGTAGATCGGCGCGAGGGCGGTCCCGATACCGGCCGTCGCGAGCGCGCCAGCGTTGCAGTGCGTCAAGACGCGGGCGCCGTCGTCGATCAACGAGAGCCCGTGCTGGCCAATGCGCTCGCACATCGCGCGATCCTCATCGCGGATCGCGGTCGCTTCCGCGCGGAGCGCTTCAACGACGGCGCTCGGCGAGCCCGACGTAGCACTCGCGCGCCGCAACATTCGGTCGAGCGCCCAGGGAAGGTTCACCGCCGTCGGGCGCGTTGCACGGATCGATGCCGCGACGGAGCGCACGCGCTCGCCGAACCGCTCGAGCGGCTCGGTCGCGTGAGGCAGCAGAGCGACGACCATCCCCATCGCGCCGGCAACACCAATGGCTGGCGCACCACGAACCGCGAGCGTGCGGATCGCGTCGCATACCTCATCGAGCGCGCGGAGATCACGCTCGACGTATGATGCCGGCAGCTGGCGCTGATCGATGATGCGCACCGCGTCGCCGTCCGGCGCCCAATCGACGGTCGTAATGGGTTGCACGCGCGGAAAGTAGCCGCGGGGCGGCTGGTTGTCATTCGCACGTGGGGTCGCGCGTCAGGCGGCGAGCAGTTCCTCTCGACGCTCGCGGCGCGGGCGACTCGCGGAGCGGCGACGGCGCTCGGGAAAGTAGCGGTCGAGAAACGCAAGCAGCGCTCGCTCTTCTGGCGAATGTGCGGACGTCGCCCGCCGCTTCGCCGACGAGCGCGGCCCGTCGTCGGGCACGATCGTCACGCCTGCATCGACATAGCGAGCGATGATGAGCGGGTGCACGTACGACGCGCGACAGATCGCCGGCGTATTCCCCAACTCGGCAGCCACCAGACGCACGGCCAGCGTTACGTTCTTCGTTGCCTCACGGGTGGTCGCGCCCGCTCCGAGGTCGCCGAGTACCGTGGCCAGTCGCAGCGTTCCGCCCCACGTGCGGAAATCTTTCGCCGTGTATGGCCTCTCGGCCAACGATCGGAGGTACTCGTTCACGTCGACGGCCGTGAGGTCGTGCCACGCGCCACGCTCGCGATACCGGAAGAGACGACGCCCGGGTGTGCGTATCAGCCGGCGAAGGAGCCGGGCGAGGTTCGCATCGAACACCACCTGTCGTTGCTCGATCGAACCCTTTCCTTTGTAGTCGAACTGAATGCGGTCGCCGCGGATCGTCACGTGGGATTTCCGAAGCGTCGTCAGGCCGAACGTCCCGTTGTCGCGCTCGTAGCGCTCGTTGCCCACCCGAAAAAACGCCTCGCCTATGAGCCGAACCGCCGCGGCCGCGACCGTCACGCGCGTGAGCTCTCGGCCGGCGAGATCGTGAGCGACCCGGCGTCGAATGCCCGGCAGATCGTGCCCCATGCGGCGCACGCGGTGGTACTTGCGAAGCTGCCCGCGCTCGACGGCGCGCTCGTGATACCGATACTGCCGTCGTCCGCGTGCATCGAATCCCCAGGCCTGGATGGAGGCGACGGGACTCGTCGCGATGTGCACGTCGCGCCACGCGGGCGGGATGCGCAGCCGCTCGATCCGTCCGATGACAGCGCGGTCCCGGACCACTCGGCCGCCATCGCGCACGTAGGAGAAGCCCGAACGCGGTGTACCGCGCCGCGAGATCCATCGGTCGGCCATGCGGTCGCAAAAGGGCAAGTTCAGGTCCACGTCCTTACATTTCAACGCTGACGCTCGGCACCGGCCTCTGCCCTCTACCCCGACGCACACGCCACGCGAATGCCCTATACGAACATCCAGCTTGCGGTCGCCGACCGGGTCGCGACGATCACCGTCAACCGCCCCGACAAGCTGAACGCACTCAACGCCGCGACCATCGGTGAGCTTGGCGACGCGATCGATGAGGTTCGCCGTCGCGACGACGTTGGCGGGGTCATTCTCACTGGCGCCGGACGCGCGTTCGTTGCTGGAGCCGACATCGCGGAGCTCGCGAACCAGCGTCCGCTCGACGCGAAACAGCGCGCGGTGCGTGGACAGGAAGTGTTCCGCCGATTCGAGACGTCGCCGAAGCCCGTGATCGCCGCCGTGAACGGATTCGCGCTCGGCGGCGGGTGCGAGCTGGCGATGGCGTGTCACGTTCGCATTGCGAGCGACGCCGCGAAGTTCGGCCAGCCGGAGGTGAAGCTCGGGATTTGCCCGGGCTACGGCGGGACGCAACGCTTGCCGCGTCTGATCGGTGCCGGACGCGCGCTTCAGCTGCTCATGACCGGTGAGATCATCGACGCCGCGGAGGCGTTTCGTGTCGGCCTCGTGAACCGCGTGGTCCCCGCCACCGATCTCCTCGGGGCCGCCGATGCCCTGATGCATCAGATGCTCGCGAACGCGCCGCTCGCACTCGCGGCGTGCATCGACGCCGTCATACGCGGTACCGAGGCGTCGCTCGACGATGGGCTCGCGCTCGAAGCAGCACACTTCGCCGTGCTCGCGTCGACCGACGACATGGCCGAAGGCACAAAGGCCTTCCTCGAGAAGCGGCCCGCGTCGTTCCTCGCGCGATGATCGTCGGCGCGCTCACGAGACGTCAGTCAGCGTGACTGCTCCATCGGCAGTGGACGTCGTGGATGATCTCGGCACGCCCGCGCAACTCGAGACGCTGGCCGTTCGCGACTTTCGGAACCTCGCTCGCGTGCGACTCGACGTGCCGCGTGAGGGCCTGGCCGTCGTCGGTGACAACGGGCATGGCAAGACGAACCTGCTCGAGGCGATCTACTACCTCCAGTTACTGCGGTCCGCTCGCGGAGCGCGCGATCAGGACATTGTCCGGTTCGGCGCGGCCGGCTTCCACATTTCCGCAGAGGTGAGCGTCGACGGACGCCACAAGCTGACGGCAGCGTTCGAGCGAGCTGGCAAGCGAAAGAAGGTCACGGTGGACGGCGCGGAGCCGCCGCGCCTCAGCGATGCGCTCGGCTCGCTGCCCGCCGTGATGGTCTCTCCACGCGATGTGGTGCTCGTCTCCGGCGCACCGAGTGAACGACGCCGATTTCTCGACGTCGCGCTGGCACTGACCTCGCGACGGTATCTGAACGCGCTCCAGCAGTACCGCGCCGCGCTCGTCCGCCGCAACGCCGCGCTGCGGGACGCCGCGCGGAAGGGAGATTCGAGCAGCAGCGCCCGGGCTGCGGTCTGGGAGCCGGCGCTGGCGGAGCACGGCGCGATTCTCTGGAGCTCGCGGATCGCGTGGGTGGACTCGAAGGCAGCCGAATTCGGGCGACTGTGTGCGGCCATCGGCGAGGAGGGCGTCGCCCGGATGCGCTACGCGCCAGCGTCGTCGACCGCGGGCGCAGCCGCTCACTCTGCGGGTTCGGTAGCCGACCTCGTTGCCATACTCCTCGAGTCGCTGGCGACGCATCGAACGGCCGACCTGCGCCGCGGACTGACCCACGTGGGACCGCACCGGGACGACCTCGAGCTCACGCTCGACGGTCATCCCCTTCGCGTGTTCGGATCGGCTGGCCAGCAGCGAACGGCCGCGATCGCGCTTCGTGTGCTAGAGTCCGGTACAATTCGTGGCGCAGGACACACTCCGCTCGTCCTGCTGGATGATCCATTCGCCGAGCTCGATGCGCGCCGCGCGGGCCGCATTCTGGAGTTGCTTGGCGGCGCCGACCTGCCGCACCAGACGATTCTCGCTGTGCCCCGATCAACCGACATTCCGGCGGAGATGACCGCGTTGCGGCGGTATCGCATCGTGTCCGGCGCGATCGAGGAGTCGCAGTGACGGGCCCGCGGGGAAAACGCCCGGAACGGATTTCAGTCACGATCTCCCATTTTCTCGAGCGATCGGGGCTGAAGGCACGGGTCGACCAGGCATCGGTGGTTCCCGAGTGGCCACATCTAGTCGGGGCTCAGATTGCCGCGGTCACAGAGCCGCTCTCGGTCACGGCCGACGGGGTGCTATTCGTTGCCGTTCGCACGCACGCCTGGATGTCGGAGCTGTCGCTGCTGGAGCCTGAGCTCCTGGCTTCGCTGAACCGGCAGGAGGGGCGCCCGGCGGTGAAGAAGATCCGCTGGCAGCTGATGCGGTAATTTGTTGGAAGAGTGTGACTTAGCTAGAGGCAGGAATATTGCTTTCGGCCGCTCTTCCGGTTAGGTTTTCATGTTCTGGCGACGCCGATCTTCGGCGTGTGTTCGGTAGCAGGCACGAACGATTTCAGGGTGAACATGGCAAAGCCGGGCGATAAGTCCGCGTCGTACGACGCTGGCAACATTCAAGTGCTGAAGGGGCTCGAAGCAGTTCGGAAACGCCCCGGCATGTACATCGGGTCCACGTCGGCGCGAGGGCTTCATCACCTCGTGTACGAAGTCGTCGATAACTCCATCGATGAGGCGCTCGCCGGTCACGCGGATCGCGTCGATGTCACGATCCACGCCGATGACTCGATTACGGTCGATGACAACGGCCGCGGCATTCCGGTGGACGTGCACCCGACGGAGAAGATCCCTGGCGTCGAGCTGGCGATGACGGTGCTGCACGCCGGCGGAAAGTTCGACAAGGACAGCTACAAGGTCTCCGGCGGCCTCCACGGCGTGGGCGTGTCGGTCGTGAACGCGCTTTCCGAAAAACTGAAGGTCTGGGTGAAGCGCGACGGCAAAGAGCACTACATGGACTTCTCGCGCGGCGCTACCACCACGAAGCTGAAAGTCGTCGGCAAAGTCGGTTCACGTGACCGCGGCACGAAGGTGTGGTTCAAGCCCGACGACAAGATCTTCACGGAACTGCGGTACGACTACGCCACGCTGGCGGTGCGTCTGCGCGAGCTGTCGTTCCTCAACAAGGGCGTGACGATCACGCTCAAGGATGAGCGCGAAGGAGAGCAGAAAGAGGAAACGTTCCACGCCAAGGGCGGCCTGAAGGAAATGGTGCAGTTCCTCAATACCAGCCGGAAGCCTCTGCACTCCGACGTCATGTACGTCGAGACGGAGCGCGACGGCATGGGCATCGAGCTCGCCCTCCAGTACAACGACGGCTACAACGAGAACGTCTTCTCGTTCGTGAACAACATCAACACGCACGAAGGCGGCACGCACCTCACGGGGTTCAAGGCCGCGCTCACCCGCACCATCAACGCGTACGCCGAGAAGGGGAATTTCCTCAAGAAAGCGGACTTCAAGCTGTCGGGCGACGACGTTCGCGAAGGCCTAACGGGCGTTCTCTCGGTGAAGGTCCGGGAGCCGCAGTTCGAGGGTCAGACGAAGACGAAACTCGGCAACTCGGAAGCCGAAAGCGCGGTGAAGGCCGTCGTCAACGAGTGGCTCGGCGCGTACCTCGAGGAGCACCCGCGCACGGCGAACATCGTCGTCGAGAAGGCCGTGTCGGCAGCGCGCGCTCGCGAGGCAGCCCGCAAGGCTCGCGACCTGACGCGCAAGAAGTCGGCGCTGGACGTCGGCAACCTTCCCGGAAAGCTCGCCGACTGTTCGCTCAGCGATCCGGCGATGTGCGAGCTGTACCTGGTCGAGGGCGACTCGGCCGGTGGCTCCGCGAAGCAGGGACGCGACCGAAACTTCCAGGCGATCCTGCCGCTGCGCGGCAAGATCATCAACGTCGAGAAGGCGCGCATCGACAAGGTGCTCTCGAACGAGGAGATCCGGACGATCATCACGGCGATCGGGACGGGGATCAAGGAAGATTTCACGATCGACAACGCGCGGTATCACAAGGTGATCCTGATGACCGATGCCGACGTCGACGGCGCGCACATCCGGACGCTGCTACTCACGTTCTTCTTCCGGCAGATGCCCGAGCTCATCGAGGCGGGCTACATCTACATCGCGCAGCCACCGCTCTTCCGCGTCGCGAAAGGCAAGGAGGAGTACTACGCCTACGACATCGAGGAGCGCAATGAGATCGCCGGCCGGCTCGGCAACGGTGACGGGCGCGGGTCGGTGAACGTGCAACGTTACAAGGGCCTCGGCGAGATGAACCCGGATCAGCTATGGAAGACGACCATGGATCCGGAAACGCGCACGATCCTCCGCGTCGGTTTGGACGACGCCGTGATGGCCGACCAGATCTTCCAGACGCTCATGGGCGACGAAGTCGAGCCGCGCCGCGTGTTCATCGAGGCCAACGCCAAGTTCGTCAGTAACCTCGACATCTAGCCGGGCTCGCGGTGCTGCGATAAAGGGGAGCCGCTTCGGGCTCCCCTTTGTCATTCCAGGCAGGATGGTTTTCCGACCGAACGCGAGAATCGCTGTCATCCGGGCAGAGGTACCCCGTTCGAGATGATTGCGTTTCCTCGCTGCGTTCGGACAGACCTAACGTGTCACCCGCCGGCGAATCGCCGACATCGCGCGGCCGTACTCGTACTCGCCTTGAATGGTGTCAGCCACTCGCTCGAAGGCCGGTCGGAGGTCGTCGTCGATCGTGATCGCATTCGCGAAGGCGACGAGCAGCTCGGCGCACTCGTAGTCCGACTCGAGTTTCAGCGCCGAAGCGAGAATGCCCTTCGCAAGCTCCTTCGTGAGCAGATCGCGCCGTACGAGCGGCATGAGCACGCGACGCTGCTCGTAGTCCGACCGGATCTGATCCGCCGCGGCGAAGTAGGCGCCGCTGGTCGACTCCTCGAGCACGCCGTTCTTGCTGATCGCGATCAGGAACTCCGCCAGCTCGTAGTCGGAGTTGATCGACCGAGCGCTCTGCAGGAGCGACCGTGTCACATCCGCCGTCAGCCCGCCGCTCGCTACGATCGTCGCGAGCACGCGCCGCTGCTCATAGTCGGACTCGATCGAGCCGACGGCCTTGATGTAGACCGGTCGGGTGCGCTCGTTGATCGCATACTGCTTCGCAACATCGATGAGCAGCTCAGCCAGCTCGTAGTCGGATTTGATGGTGCTGGCGACTTCCAGCAGCGCCTCGACCGTCTCGGGTGCGAGCCGCTCGCGCTTGAGCAACGCATTCAGCGCGCGGCGCCGCTCGTAGTCCGAATCAATGTTCTTTACCGCCGTCACGAAGGCGGGGTGAGACGCATCGCTGAACGCACCGAGCTTCGCGACCGCCAGCAACAACTCGGCGAGCTCATAGTCGGAGGTCATCTGTGCTCCCGCCTGCTCGACGACACGCCGTACCTGCGACTGGTCGAGCTGACGGATGGACAGCAGTTTCGTGTAGTACCGGCGTCGCGCGTAATCCGCCTCCAGGAGCGAGATCTCGCGCAGGACGGCGTCGACGCCCCCGCCCTGCAGAATCACCGGCACGCGCTGATCGACGGCGAACGCCGTGCGCCGCTCGAGCATGAGGAGCGCATCGGCAAACCAGCGTCGCGCTGCTGCATCCCACTCACGTCGATCACCGTTGACCGAGTACGACCGCTCGAGGGTTCCATCCGCTCCCGGGCGGATCGACACTCGGCGGGTATCGTCGCCGATGTGCTGCTCGAGCGTGAACGCGCCGCCACGCGAGATGGCTTCGATGTCGGTGATGTCGCTGTTGTAGCGGATATCCCCGCGCGCATCGACCTCGAAGGAGCAGTCGCCATCGGACCACCGGACGCGCCACCGCTTCGAGCCTTCGTCGCTGCTCGTCCAGTTCGTGTGGGAGCTCTGTCCGCGGCGCGACGCCGCACGCTCGCATTCAGCGGCGCCCATCATCGCAATGGCGTTCGCGGGCCACTCGACGCCAGCCAATGTCCCCAGCGAGGGGAGGGTGGCCGGCTCGCCGATCCGTGCCGGTCGCGGAGCAGCGAGGACGACTACCCCCGCTGGTTCGGCGACCACCGCGACCGCGTGCGGCACCGCGTCCATCTCCGGAACGGCGCCCGCGCTCGGAACGATGATCGTGTCCGGCACGTCGCTCACGATTCGCGCATCGGCGCTGACCGGAGTAACCGTTCCGATTGCCGCGACGAGGCACGCGGCACCGAACGTCGCGCGCGTGGTCAGCGACGCGGACAGCCGTTCGCGCCGGCGACCATCTTCGAGCACGGCTCGCAACCGGACCGCGAGCTGTGAGGGACGCGCCATCGCGAGCGCGCCGAACGCCGCCGCGGTGCTCATGTGGGTGTCGCGAGCCACGCGCATGAGGTACTCCGCGTACTCCGAGGCTTTCGTTCCCGCGCGCAACACCTCATCGTCACATGCCTGCTCGCGCTCGATCCGCATCTGCCGCGCAGCGAGCCAGGCCAATGGATTGAACCAGTTCACCGCACATGCCAGCTGGGCGATCAGCTGCGTTAGGCAGTCGTGCCGTCGCACATGCGCGAGCTCATGCCGCAGCACGTCCAGTCGCTGTGCGATCGTCGAGTCGAAGTCGCCGACCGGCAGGAGCACGACCGGGCGGAGAATTCCCGACGTCATTGGCATGACCGGCTCTTCCAGCTCCAGGAAACGGACTCGGCGTCGCACGTCGATCTCGCGCATCGCCGAAGGAGCGAGAAGGGCCCACCGCCCGCCGCGCATCGGGCGGGCACGTCGTACGAGCGATGACACACGCGCCATGCCCACGACGGGTGGCACGAGCGCCGCGACAACGCCGAGTAACCAGACCGCGATCAGAAACGCCCGTACGGAGCTCGCCGCCTCGCCCTGCGTGCCGAGTGGCGCAAGAGCAACCGCTGGCTTCAGGCCATCCGGAACAACGGCGACGGCGACTCCGGCGATGGCCGTCTTGGCGACGGGGACTTCGAGAGCCCGCGCGTCCGCCACGGGTATCCCCGCCGCGGGCACCGCCGACTCGACCGCAATTTCCTCGATTGGCGCACCCGGGGCGATGCCGGCCACCGCGTCGGCGGACCAGCGCGATGAGATAGCGCTCGCGCCATCACCGGTCTCGATTGCCGACACCGAGTGCGTATCGCTGACGGTATGCGACTCGGTCAGCGAATAAGACGGAATGCGTCCGATCACCGCGGAAACCCATCCCGGAGTCTCGACGCTCGGCATCTCGATTCGCCAACCGGGCAGGAGCGCGCCTGCGACGGGCGCGAGGAACGCGCCGGCCAGCGTCAGCGTCCAGATCATGTGTCGGACAGCCGCGGACGCGCCGCGCGCCAGAAGCGCGCAAATGCTGCCGACCGCGAGCACCGCCGCGCCCTTCGCGGCGATTTCGAGAGGCAGCCACGCCATCGTGTTGGCTACCGTCAGGCTCGCGAGATCGCTCGACTGAAGCATGATTACTTCCCCTCTCGTTTGGCCTTTTCGATCAATCGGGTGAGCTGGTCTGCTTCATCACTCGTGAGCCGCGAGTCGGACATGTCGAGAAGCGCTGCGGCTGCCTGCGTCGCCGAGCCGTCGAAGAACGTCTTGACGAGCTGGCGGAGCGCCGACTGGCTCGCCGCCGAGCGCGGGACGACGGGCGTATAGACGTAACGAGGGCCGTCATGCCGATGTGTCAGATGGCCCTTCTCCTCGAGGATCCGCATCATCGCACGGACTGCCGAGTAGCTCGGCGGATCGGGCATGGCATCGAGCACCTCGGCGGCGGTGGCTGACCCGAGGCCGTAGACGATGTCCATGATCTGGCGTTCCCGCCGGCTGAGAGCCGGCGCCTTTCCCTTTCGCATCTCGCCTCGCCGCCAGAGCCTCGCGCGAGTGACCGGCTCGCGCATGCTAACATTTTAGCACTGTGCGAAATCTTTAGCACTTTGGGAGAGGTCTGTCAAGAGCGAGTGATCGTCGGTCGAGCGGAGCGGTGCGGCAGTCCAGCCCGCACCGGGACGTTCAGTCTGCCAGCTTCGACTCGTCGAGGAGGACCTTCACGTACGCCAGATGCGCGGCGATGATGGCCGCGGCCGGAATGGCCGCGCTGATCCAGGTGATCACGGCATGGGTCCGGTCCATCCCGCCCGTCGCCGACGGCGCGGCGCCGAACGAGATGAGGGCATAGAGTCCGAGCACGCCAAACGAGACGCCCACCGCACCGAGCGCAGCGAGCCTGGCGAACTTTCGAACCGTGTAGCGAGGAGACACGTTAGGCATCGGGGAACACCGCTCAGTCGTCGTCGAAAGGTGACGCGCCATCAGCCGTGACGCGATGTGAGATCAGGGGAAGCGGCAGCTCGGCCTCGTCAGCAATGACGATCGCGTGTCGAAGCGTCGCAAGGCCAGTCTCGACGCCGGTTCGATCGCGGGCGAAAACGGTTGCGAGCGGTTCTCCGCTTTGCACCCAGTCGCCCGGCTTGGCCGTGATGACGAAGCCCACCGACGGATCGATGGATTCGTCCATTCGCGTCCGCCCGCCGCCGAGCGCCGTCACGCCTCGGCCGACGGCCCGCGGCTCCACGCGCGACACGACGCCCGCGCGCGGCGCGAGAAAGAGCTCGCACGCGCCGGCCTGCGGCAGCACCGAGGGATCGTCGACGACGCCCGGATTGCCTCCCTGAGCCTCGATGATTTCCTCGAACTTCTTCGCCGCCTTGCCGCTGGAAACAGCCACCTCCATCGCGCGACGGGCGGCGTCGAGTGTCGCGGCGGCACCGCCCATCACGAGCATTTCCGCGCCTAACGCGTACGTGACCGTCAACACGTCCGCGGGGCCTTCGCCGCGGAGCGTGTGAATCGCCTCCTCGACCTCGAGCGCGTTGCCGCACGCTCGACCAAGCGGGCGATCCATCGCCGTGATGAGCGCGACGACCGCGCAGCCGCGGTCCGCACCGAGGTTGATCATCGTCTGCGCGAGGTCGAGCCCGCGCTCGAGCTCGGGGAGAAACGCACCCGAGCCACGTTTCACATCGAGCACCAATCCCGTCAGCCCTTCCGCGAGCTTCTTGCTCATGATGCTCGCGGCGATCAGCGGAATGCTCTCCACCGTCGAGGTCGCGTCGCGCAACGCGTACATCTTCCGATCGGCCGGGGCGATCTCGGCGCTCTGTCCGATCAGTGCGCAGCCGATCCGTTCGATCTGCGCGCGCGCCTCGTCGAGCGTGAGCGTCGTTCGAAAACCGGGAATGGATTCGAGCTTGTCGAGCGTCCCGCCGGTATGTCCGAGCCCGCGCCCGCTCATCATCGGGACCGCGACGCCGAGCGACGCCACGAGCGGCGCGAGGACGAGTGAAACCTTGTCGCCGACCCCACCGGTCGAATGCTTGTCGACTCGACCAACAGCGAGATGCGAGAGGTCGAGCGTCGCGCCGGTCGCGAGCATGGCGTCCGTCAGCGCGCTCGTCTCCGACCGATCGAGCCCGCGGATGTACGCGGCCATGAGGAACGCCGCCATCTGGTAGTCCGGCACGTGACCCGCGGCGTACGCCAGAGCGAGCGCACGCCACTCACCCGGCTCGACTCGGCCGCCGTCGCGTTTCCGCTCGATGAGGCGTTGCGCGAGCGCCGTCACGGGACGAAACCCCACTTTCGCCGTCCGGCCGCGGCGGCCCACCGCCGTGAGCATTGACCGCCCTGCGGGGTATTTCTAGGTTGCCGCCCGGCGTACCAACCGCGAGACGCCGCGACCGGCGCGCGCGAACCCTGCGCGCCGCCATTCACCCCGGAGCACCGATGCCGTTTGCGCTCATTCTCGGCGCATGCCTTCTGTTCACGACCGCCGCGGGCGCGCAATCGCCGGCGGAGCATATCGCGATTGGCGATAGTATCTACGCGCTCTTCAAGCCTGACGAGGCACTGCCGCATTACACCGCGGCCATTGGCTCGGACTCTTCGAACTACGAGGCGCTCTGGAAAGCAGCGCGCAGCGAAGTCGACCTCGCGGAGGTCGAACGAGATGAGGCGAGGCGCAATCGACACTCGCGAGCGGCCGAGTCGCTCGCCCGCCGGGCGATCCGCGTCAAACCCGACGACGCCGAGGGTCATTTCGCGCTCGCACGCGCGCTGGGACGACGCGCGCTGAGCGTGGGCGTGCGTGACCGTGTGAAGTTCGCGACCGAGGTTCGCGCCGAAGCCCTCGAGGCACTTCGACACGACGCGAACCACCCGGGCGCGCTCCACGTCATGGGCGTCTGGAACGCTGAGGTCATGCGGCTGAACGGCGTCTCACGCTTTCTCGCGAAGAACGTCCTTGGCGGCAAGGTGTTCGGTGAAGCCAGTTGGGCCCAGGCCGTCTCGTACATGGAGCGAGCCGTGGCCGTCGACCCGGACCGAATCGTTCACCGTCTCGATCTCGGCAAGATGTATCTGGACCGGGGCGACAAGGCAAAGGCGCGAACGCAGTTCGAGGCCGTGGTCGGCGGACGTCGGATCGACTTCAACGACCCGGCCTTCAAGCGCGACGCCGAGGCGATGATCGCGAAGCTGCGTTGACGGCTTCGCGCGACTCCGGCGGACGCGATTCAGTCCATCGCGTCGCTCGCCCGCCAGCGGGCGTGGGTGATGACGCGGCGTGCGCGGCGACGCCCGCGTCGGGCGGCGCCCACCAGTTCATCGGCGAGATCGTCCCACGCGGTGCGCGCACGATAGCCCGCGTGTCGCGCGCGGCGGCCGATGGCGAGACGGGTCTCCTCTCCGCTTTGTGGCGCGAAGAGGAGTGCCGTTCCGGCGCCGACGAGCGCGCCGATCACCAGGCCGGCACCAAGCAGGCCGACACGCTCCCAGTCGACGGTCCGGCGGTACGATTTCCCGCGCGGACGTTCGATCGTGGAGTCTTCGTCTTCAGTACGGGCGAGGCGACGGCGAAACGCTCCCATCGCGTCGGGCGCTCGGCCTGTCGCCGTGGATTCGGGCGCTTCAGGTCGGCCGGCCGGCTTGCCGGGGGCGCGTGGATCGGCAAATGACATGGGCCTAGCTCTCGTTTTTGGCTGGTAAGAATCTTGCGATCTTCGGGCACCGACGCGAGCCATCTGGTGACTCAGGTCCCTAACAGCCGCGTCCGCGATAGTTTGTCGTTCGTTTCGTCAGGTACGCCTGTCGCGTCAGGCTTGGTCTGGACTTACGTGCAACGCGCCGCGTCTCACGGCGCAACTCCGCTTTCCGAAATATGTTTACCGACAGTGCGCTTGGATCACCCGCGTCAGCCGTGAGGGCACGCATGAACGGGAAGGGGAAGACAGTCCTGCTGGTGGAAGACAACGAGGACAACCGCATCGTTTATTCCACGATCCTTCGCCATTTCGGCTATACGGTGACCGAGGCGCTCAACGGCGAAGAAGGGATCAGTAAGGCGCGGGCCGAAAAGCCCGACCTGATCCTCATGGACATTTCCATCCCGATCATCGACGGGTGGGAAGCGACGCAGGTGCTCAAGCACGATCCGGCCACGAACGACATTCCGATCATCGCGCTCACGGCACACGCGCTGGCGAGTGACCGCGAGAAGGCGATGGAGGTCGGGTGCGACGGGTACCTCGCGAAGCCGTGCGAGCCGCGAGCCGTGGTGGCGGAGGTGCAGCGGTTCCTCGGGCGCGACAATGGGTCGTGACACACCACCGCGAATCCTGATCGTCGACGATCACGAAGACAATATCGAGCTGCTGAGAGCGCGCCTCGCGGCGCGCGGGTATCGCATTGATACCGCGATGGACGGAGAGCAGGCGATCGCGTGTGTGGCGAAGAACACGCCTGACCTCATCCTGCTCGACGTGATGATGCCGCGCATCGATGGATTCGAGGTTGTCCGGCGGCTGAAGGCGGACCGGACGCTGCCGTTCATTCCCATCATTCTGCAGACGGCACTCGACTCCACCGAACACAAGGTGGAGGGACTCGACGCCGGCGCGGACGACTACATCACCAAGCCGATCAACTTCGCGGAGCTCGAAGCGCGCGTGAAGTCGATGTTGCGCATCAAGCGTCTGCAGGACGCGCTCGAGGAGCGCGAGCGCGAGTTGTCCGAAGCCAACCGCCGGCTGCTCGTCATGGCGCAGACGGACGCGCTGACCGGGCTCGACAACCGCGGCTATGTGGAACAACGACTGGAGGAGATGTTCGAACACTCACGGCGACTGAAGGAGCCCCTCGCCGTGGTGCTGTGTGATCTGGATCGCTTCAAGAGCGTGAACGACACCCATGGTCATCAGGTCGGCGACGTCGTGTTGAAACAGTTCGCGCGCATCCTGAAACAGGAAGCACGCGAGATTGACCGAGTCGGCCGATATGGCGGGGAGGAGTTCATGGTCCTGTTGCCGGGGACGGTGCTCGACGCGGCCGTGACCTTTGCCGAGCGCGCGCGTAAAGCAGTAGAGGCGCATACGTTCACGTTCGAAACCGGGACGCTCCAGCGGACGATGAGCTGTGGCGTGGCGGCTTGGCCGCATCCCCGGATCGCGAACTGTGATGCCCTCGTGAAAGCTGCAGACGACGCGCTGTACGTGGCGAAGGAGACGGGGAGAAACCGCGTCATTCGCTTCGACAGCCAAGCCTTCAACGAGCACACCGGGGCCCCCCGCGATGATCCACACTCCGAGGTTGATGTCAGCGATCGAACGCTATTCCCCGCCGGATCCGGAGACCGCCCGGCTGGAGGAGAGGATCGCGGAGCTGGAACGCGAGCGTGACCAACTCGTCGCAGTCGTCGACATCCTCCAGGACATCTCGTCCTCACTTCATTTCGTAGACATCCTCCAGGCCATCGCCCGGAAGTTGGGCGAGACGTTCGGCCTGGACCGCTGCTCGATCTATCTCGCTGGGGGCAACGCGGACGTGCGCCTCGTGGCGAGCTACGAGGATCCGTCGATCCGCAACCTCGTCGTGGATCTCGATCGCTACCCCGAGCTCAAGCGGGCGTTCGAGTCGGGCGACACGGTCTTCATCCCCGACGCGCCTAACGATCCGATGTTGCAGAACGCGCGGGCCGCGCTCGACGTGCGGAACGTGCGGTCGATCGTCGTCGTGCCGATCCGATGGCGGTCGTCGGTCATCGGGGCGATCTTCCTTCGGACCGAGCGCGAGTCGGAAGCGTTCACCGAGAGCGACGTTCGCTTCTGCCAGGTGATCGCGTCGCTCACGGCGAAAGCGCTGCGCAACGCACACCGGTTCGAGTCGCTGCTCCGCTCGAACGATGACCGCGAGGACACGCGCCGTCGCTCGGAGCTCGAGCGGATCGCGCTCGTCGCGTTTCTGCGGCGCCTGCTCGACCGGCACACCGCACGCGAGGACCACCTCTGGGCGGAGACGCTCCTGCCGCGCGCGTCGGACGACGAGCTCGATCGGCTCGTGTCGGTCGCTATGCAGGTATTGGAGGAAGAAGCGAAAGGCTAGGAACTGGGACAAGGGACTCGGCTGGTCGCTACGGCAGTTCCAGTTGTCATCACGAGTGAAGCGAGGGATCTTGCGTACGGTTGTCGCGGCCGGTCAGGCTTCGACTACCCACGGAAGGTCCCTCGTCGCTTCGCTACCCGGGATGACCACGGCCGACGCCCGGCAACCGATCCTGCCTCCCTCGTGAATCCGCCTGACTCATTGAGCGAGCTCGCTGCCCGCGCCGCCGACCTGCGGCAGCGTCTCGAGCGCGCGTCGTACGAGTACTACGTGCTCGACCGCCCCGAGATCTCCGACCAGGAATACGACCGGCTGTTTCGCGAGCTTCAGGAACTCGAGCGCGCACACCCGGCACTACGAACGGACGACTCGCCGACCGTCCGCGTCGGCGCGCCACCGATGTCATCGCTGCCCAAGCACGCGCATCTCGTTCCGATGCTGTCGCTCGGGAATGCGTTCAACGACGACGAGCTCCGACAGTGGGCCGAGCGACTCGTGCGGCTCGTCGGCGACGACGCGAAGCGGAGCGGCTTCTCCGCCGAGCTCAAGATCGACGGCGCCGCCGTGAGCCTCACGTATCGAAACGGGGTGCTCGCCACTGGCGCGACGCGCGGCAACGGGAGCATTGGGGAAGACGTGACGCCGAACATCCGCACGGTGCGGGAGATTCCGCTTCGTCTGCGCACGGAAACCCCGCCAGCGGTGATCGAGATTCGCGGGGAGATTTACTACCCGTTCGACCGATTCGAGCAGATGAACGAGGCGCGCGTGCAGGCTGGTGAGCCGGTGTTCGCGAACCCACGCAATGCCGCCGCGGGTGCGCTCCGGCAACTCGATCCCGCGATCACCGCGACGCGGCCGCTGCGCTTCTTCGGCTATTCGGTCGTGGCGCCGGGCGGAACTGCCCTGCCCTTCCGCACTCAGAGTGAGGTGATCGCGGCGCTTCGCGAGTGGGGTATTCCGGTCGCCCCGCACCATGTGCGCTGCGAGTCGCTGGAAGACGTCACGACGTGGGCGCACGACGTAGAGACGAAGTTTCGCGCGGAGCTCAACTTCGCTATCGACGGCGGCGTGGTGAAAGTGGACTCGCTTGCGCTGCAGGACGAGCTCGGGGTCGTCGGCGGCCGTGACCCGCGGTGGGCCATCGCGCGGAAGTTCGCTCCCGACATCGCCGAGACGAAGCTCCTCAACATCGAGGTGAATGTCGGGCGAACGGGCATGCTCAATCCGTTCGCCGTTCTCGAGCCGGTGGAGATCGGCGGCACGACGGTGAAGCTCGCCACGCTGCATAACGAAGGACTCATTCAGAAGAAGGACCTGCGCATCGGCGACATCGTGCAGGTAAAGCGCGCCGGCGAAGTCATTCCTCAGGTGATCGGCCCGGTGCCGGAGAAGCGGACCGGCGATCTCGCGCCATGGAAGATGCCTGACGAGTGTCCCGTGTGTCGGACACCGGTCGAGAAGGATGAGGAAGAAGCGGCGCACTACTGCCCGAACGTGGCGTGTCCCGGGCGACAGCTCGAGGGACTCGTCCACTTCGCGTCCCGCGGGGCCATGGACATCCGCGGCTTGAGCTACGCGCGCATCGAGCAGATGATCGCCGCGGGGCTCGTGCACGATGTCGCGGACATCTACGACCTCACAGCCGAGAAGATCGTCGCGCTCGACCGGTTCGCCGAGAAAAGCGCGGCGCAGCTGGTCGATGCGATTGCTGCGTCGAAACAACAACCGTTGTCACGTTTGCTGTTCGCGCTCGGCATTCGTCACGTTGGCCAGACGGTCGCCGAGATACTCGCCCGGCGCTTCGGCACCATGGACGCGATCATGGCTGCGCCGACGGAAGAGATTGCCGACGTTCGCGGCATCGGCGACATCATCGCGCAGGCGGTTCGCCATTATCTCGACGAGCCGTCGGCGAAAGAGCTCGTTCAGAAGCTCGGCGAGCGCGGACTCACCCTGACGGAACCCACACGGGCGGCTGCCGATGGTGCCCTGCGAGGCAAGACGGTCGTCATCACTGGGACCCTGCCGACACTCAGTCGCGCCGAGGCAACCTCGATGGTCGAGGAAGCTGGCGGCCGGGTGACGAGCGGAGTGAGCAAGGCCACGAGCTTCGTCGTTGCGGGAGCGGACCCGGGGAGCAAGTTGGAGAAAGCTCGCGCGCTCGGTGTCGAGACGATCGATGAAGCCGAGCTGCTGGCCCGAATCGGGCGGTAGCGAGACGCGATTCAGACACACGAACACGTTACTTCCAGCACCAAGCGGACGGACCAATGCCTCATTCGTTCGACCTCGCGAACCATCAGATGGTCGCTCTGTCGCGTTCCTCCCTCGCGGCGCTGCGCGCGGCGCTCGTCCGTGACGCCGGCCCTGCGGCCGCGGCGTATCTGCAGGAAGCCGGGTATGCGGGCGGCGAGGCGGTCTTCGAGTCCTTCCGCAGCTGGCTGGCAACGCGAACGGAAGCGAATCCCGAAGAACTCGCGATCGAGCAGTTCGAGCAGATGGCGACGGAGTACTTCCGGGATGCGGGCTGGGGATCGCTCAAGGTCGGCTCGCTGAACGACGCGGTCGCGACGCTCGACTCGTCGGACTGGGGCGAAGCGGATCCGTCGAGCGGGCTCGACCACCCTGGCTGTCACCTCACGACCGGCATGTTCGCGGACTTCTTCGGGCGCATTGCCGATACGTCGCTGGCGGTGCTCGAGGTCGAGTGTCGGTCAATGGGCGCCGATCGGTGCCGGTTCCTCGTCGGGAATGCCGAGGTGATGGAGCACGTGTACGAGGAGATGGGGCGCGGAGTCGGCTACTCGGAGGCGGTGGAAGCGGTGCATTAGCCGCCGGGCGGCGCAGCCGCCCGGCGGCAGCCATCAGCCATCAGCCATCGGCCATCGGCCATCAGCCATCAGCGACCGGCGATCGGCCATCAGCTTGAGGCGGCGCAACCAGGCACCAGCCGCCGCGCTGTTCCTCGGTTCCGGGCTACTTGGGTCCGGCGTCGCGCTCGTTCCCCAGGACGCCCGCGTACATCGGATTCGGCACGAGCTCTCCCTTCACGAGCACCTCGCGATCCCACGGGAGGATGATCGTGCTGTCGGTTGCGAGCGCGTAGTAGTCGGGCTCGTAGGCCCCCGTCTTGAACGACACCGCGGTTCGAACTTCCGAAGCGCCGGCGTTCACGATCGCCGACACGGCGAGACGCATCGTGGCGCCCGAGTCGCAGGTTTCGTCGACGATCAGCACCCGTCGCCCGCGCGCTTCGATGGGCGCCGTCCCCATGACCGCCGGCGATTGGCGCACGGTTTCGCCGCGATACCGCCGGCTCACCATGATCGAGTGGAATTCCCGGTCCAGGATGGCCGCGACCACTGCACCGGGGACGACGCCGGCGGTCGCGACGCCGACAACGATCTCTGGGTCGTAGGCGCGTGCGACTTTGAGCGCGAGCGCACGCGAGAGCTCTCCGAACAACGGCCATTCGATTTCCAGCACGCCCTTCATCGGGTCGACTTCGTAACGGCGCGGCATACTGGCTCCGTGGGAATGGCCGAGGCGTAAGCTAGTCGGGAATCGGGAATCGGGAATCGTATCGCCGACTTCTCGAGAAGACTCAGGCCAGCGAGACGGGTCTGGTGGCGGTGACAGCTCGGCGTTTCTCAGGCGCCCTTTCGCCTCACTGGCATCAACGCTCAGGGGTTATGCGGATGTAACTCATGCATTTCGGCCGGCGCGAAGGCGCATCGCTGGTGGGGGAGCGATCCGCTTTATCCGCCCGATCGATTTCGGTTTTGATCCGCATACCCCTTGGCGTTGATGCGCGTCTCGCGAGCCGTAACGCGAACGATGTCAGGCTGACATCGGGTTCGGAGAATCTGGAACCAGGTCAATTTGCCCCGTTCCCTCACTCCTCGTTACCTTTGGCCACTCTACTCGGCCGTGCGCTTCACTCGCCAAGGCGTGCTTCGCGCCGGTTTCGCTCATCAATAGCCGATCCCGACCGCATGTCCTGGTGGAGCCGTGTCTTCGGCGGCAAGTCCCAGCGTGAGATCAAGCCGCAGCGCCTCGATTACCTGAACGAGGCGCTGATGCTCGAGCGGCAGGGGGATTACGACGCCGCTCTGACGTCGTATCGGCTTGCGCTCCGGGACAAGCCCGACGACCACCGCGTGCTGCAGAACATGGCGATCGCGTTCTCGAAGACGGGACGCCATGAGGAGGCGGTTCGCTGTTATCGAAAGGCACTGGAGCTCGAGCCGAAGCTGTCTGGTGCGCACTACGGGCTCGCGTTCCTCCTGCTCAAGCGCGGCGACGGGGACGGCGCCGCCCAGCACCTCGAGGCATTTCTCCAGCAGCCTCCATCGGGCGCAGAGGCCGAACGTTGGGTACGGCACGCGCGTCAGACGCTCGACGACCTTCGCTCGGGGATCGAACCGCGCGCGACGCGCGAATTGACCGAGCCATAGCGGTGGGGCACGTGCTCGCGGTGGTCAGTCAGAAGGGCGGCGTTGGGAAGACGACCACTTCCGTCAATCTCGCGGCGGCGTTCGCGCGTCGCGGGCTGAAGACGCTGGTCGTCGACGTCGATCCGCAGGGTGCGGTGCGGTACGGCGTCGGGCTCAAGCGGGGTCACCCGACGCATGGCTTCTCGGATTATCTCAACGGCGCCCGCGCGCTTCGCGAAGTCATTCTCCCGACGGCGTTGCCATGGCTCCGCGTGATGCTCGCCGGGACCGTGAGCGACGCTGCCGATCACGCCACCTACCATGAGCTCGTCGCGCACACCGATCTCCTCAAGGACCTGCTTCAGGCGGCGCGCGAGCGCTGCGATGTCGTGATCGTCGACACGCCGCCTGGCCTCGGCCCGATCGTCCATAAGGTGCTCGAGGCGAGTCAGCATGTGATCGTGCCGCTGCAGTGCGAACCGCTCGCACTCCAGACGACACCGCAGATCCTTCGTGGCATTCAGGATATTGTCGTGAAGAACGAGGAGCTGACGCTCGACGGGATTCTCCTGACGATGTACGAGCGCGATAATCCGGCATGCCAACGCGTTGCCCAGTATGTGCGCTCCCACCTGCCGGCGAACATGGTGTTCGACGTCGTGATCCCGCGCACCCCCGCGTCGACCGAGGCGTTTGCCGCGGGACAGCCGGTCGTGCTGCGCGAACCTGCAGATGCGGCGTCACAGGCGTACGTGAACCTGGCGACGATGCTCGCGGAGCGGTTCGAGTGATGCGTCGCGTTGCCGCGTTGCTGTTCGCCAGCGTCGCCTGTACCGACGTCGGAACGGACCCGAACGCCGTTGTGGCCCTTCGGTTCGAGGGTTCGGCGTACCCGTCCATCGTCGCAGGTGACTCGCTTCGAGATTCGCTCGGCGCGCTGCAGCCGCTGGTCGCAATCCCGCTGAACTATCTCAACGAGCCGGTCGAGAGCGCGCCGGTCGTCTTTTCGAGCCCGGATACCGTTCTTCGCCTCTTCGACGACGGCGTTGTGTATGCAACGCGACGGAAGCAGGCAGACTCCGTAACCGTCGTGTACGCGACGGTCGGCTCGCTGCAGAGCCAACCGGATTCGCTGTTTACTGTTCCTCGCGCGGATTCTCTCGCGCGCGTCGTTGCTGAGGACACGGCGAACGCCGGGACTGGCGGGGCGACCACGCCCGACGAGTTGGCTTTCACCGTCTTCGGCGACACCGTCGCCGGTCAGCCAAAGCGCGCCGTGCAGGCCTGGCTGGTCAGCTTCCAGCTTCGGTATCGGGGCGCGTTGCTCTCACCGTCGGATTCGAGCGTCGCCTACTCGTGGACAGGCACGAATCGGCGCATTCTGTCGTTCGTGGATACGACCGATGCGTCGGGCCGGGTCGGTCGCAAGGTTTTCATCCGCGCCCCTCGTACCCCGGAAGACACGATCTTCGTCATCGCCACGATGCGGCAACGCAAGGTTGGGAGCGCGCCCTTGTCCGCCGAAACTCGGCTCGTGATTCGACCCGGCACTTCCACCACCCACCGGGCCCCCACACCGTGACCCCGACAGCGCCTGCAATTCAGCCGTCAGTCTCCCCGGGCTCGAATGCGCCGATGTATGCGCGAGGGGGCCCGCGCCCGCAGCCTGGCACGCTCAATCAACTGCTCTTCGAAGCCGTCGATCGATTCGACAAACCGGACGCGATGCTCGTGCGCTCGGGCGACCAGTACGTCCCGATCTCGCACAAGACGCTGCTCGATCGCGTTCGCCGCGTGAGGCTCGGCCTCGAGTCGATCGGGATTCAGCGCGGCGATCGCGTCGCGATTCTGTCCGAGAATCGCCCCGAGTGGGCAATAGCCGATTTCGCCTGCCTCACGAGTGGCGTCACCGACGTTCCGCTCTACCCTTCGCTTCCCGCGGAACAGCTCCGCTATCCGCTTCGCGACTCGGGTACGGTCGCGATGTTCGTGTCCACCGAGGCGCAGGCGGCGAAGGTCGCGGCGATCCGCAGCGATCTCCCCGCGCTCAAGACCGTGATCGTGTTCGATGCAGCCGCTGCCGGGCGCGCCGACATGACACTCGACGCGCTCGAGCAGCGTGGCGCGGCAATCGACTCCCCCTCGCGAGCGGCGTCGTTCCGTGACGAAGCACTTCGCGTGCAGCCGGACGATCTCGCGACACTCATCTACACGTCGGGGACGACCGGCGAGCCGAAAGGCGTCATGCTGACGCACGACAACATCTACTCGAACGTCGCTGCGACACGCAACGCGCTCGCGATGCGGGGCGACGATGTGTCGCTCAGCTTCCTGCCGCTGTCGCACATTCTCCAGCGAATGGGGGACTACTGGTTCCTCGCGACCGGCACGTGCATCGCGTACGTCGATTCGTTCGACCTCGTGCCTCTCGCGATGTCACAGGTGCGCCCGACGATCGCCATCTCGGTCCCGCGGCTGTACGAGAAGATGTACGCGCGCGTGCTCGAGAACGCGCTGGCTGGGAGTGCCATCAAGAAGCGCATCTTCTTCTGGGCGCGCAGCGTGGCCGACCGCTGGGCCGACGAGAAGCTCGCCGGTCGCGAGCCGCCCGGGTTTCTCGCGTTCCAGTATCGCGTTGCACAGCGCCTCGTGTTCTCGAAGCTCAAGGCTCGCACCGGCGGGCGTCTGCGCTATTTCGTGTCGGGCGGCGCGCCGCTCGCGCCGGAGATCAACAAGTTCTTCTACGCCGCGGGCCTGATGATTCTCGAAGGCTACGGTCTCACCGAGACATCACCCGTCATTGGCGTGAACACGCCGGAGAACTTCCGTATCGGCACGATCGGCAAGCCGATCGACGGCGTCGAGGTCAAGATCGCGGAAGACGGGGAGATCCTCACGCGCGGACCGCACGTCATGCGCGGTTACTACAACAAGCCCGATGCCACGCGCGACGCGATCGATGGGGAAGGCTGGTTCAAGACCGGGGACATTGGCGTCATCGAGGATGGGTTTGTCCGGATCACCGATCGCAAGAAGGACATCATCGTCACGGCCGGTGGCAAGAACATCGCGCCGCAACCGATCGAAAACGCGGTCAAGACGAACAAGTACGTCTCGCAGGCAGTCATGATCGGCGACAAGCGAAAGTTCCCGATCATGCTCGTGGTACCGAACTGGGACAACCTCGAGAAGTGGGCGAAGGTCAAGAACATTCTCTGGACCGACCGCGCGCAGCTTCTCGCGATGCCTACCGTCCAGGCGAAGATGGACAAGGAAGTCCGGTCGAAGTTCGAGGGGCTCGCGAGCTTCGAGACGCCAAAGAAGGTTGCGCTCCTCGAGCACGACTTCTCCGTCGACAGCGGCGAGCTCACGCCGACGCTCAAGGTCAAGCGTCGTGTCGTGGACCGAAACTACAAGACGATCATCGACGGCCTGTACAGCGAGCGCGACTAGCGGCTCGAGTCAGCGGCCCAAGTGCATGTTCATCGAGCTCGTGGATTCCCTGCGGTGCGTCGAGGCACATGAGGATACGTGGCTGGTCGCGTCGGTGTCTCGCATGGATGGCCGCCACATCGTCACGGGTCTACTCGGTTGCCCGGTCTGTCGTCGCGAGTATCCTGTCCGGGACGGTATCACCTGGTTCGTCGATCGGGACGATCCGGGGACCCGGAGCCTAACGCCTGCGCCAGACGGGACCGACCCGGAGCTCGTTACCCGCGCGGCAGCACTGCTCGGTCTGACCGACGCTGGAGGTATCGTCGTCCTCGGCGGCCACTGGGTAGCCTGTGCGAACCCGATCGCCGAGCTCGGCGCTGCGCACGTCGTCGTTCTCGATGCCGTTCCGCCGAGCCGGAGCGCCCAGGAAGTGTCGGCGGTGGTGGTTGGACACGGACTGCCGTTTGCCGCCGGAGCGGTTCGTGGCATAGCGCTCGGCGGCACTGCGGCGACGCCGCGCCGCATCGAATCGGCTGCGCGCGTGCTGCGACCGCGCGGAAGACTCATCGCGCCAACCTCGGCCGAGCAGCCTGCGGAGGTCACGGAGCTCGCGCGCGATGCGGCGGACTGGGTTGCCGAACGCGGCGCGGCATCATCGCCACCGATCCCGCTTCGCTCCGCACGGCGTTAGGCGGCCATCGAGAAACGGCTGCGGACTCGAGCTGCGTGCTGCCCGTTGCGTCTTGCGGTCACCTCACGAGCCCAGCGGCGCGGGCGACGTCCATGCGGTGCCACACCGAGCTCGGAAGCGGTACCGAGGCTGTCGGCGGCGCCAAGACCAGCGTCGCACCCGCCGCGCTGACCATTCGTGTAAAGGGCTGACCGGCGGTGAACCCGACGGTCGCCCCATCGCCACTGGCTGGCACCAGCGTCAAGAGCCCGCCGTCGGCGAGCGCCGCGCTGCCGCCGACGGTGAGCGGAGGGCGGTTTGGATAGGCGGCGGAAAGGTTGAACGATCCCGGCGAGAGCACGAGCTCGACCTGCGTCGCGCCCGCGAATGCGGTGGAATCGACTGGCGTCGCGAGCACCCAATGACCATACGGCGATGTCGATCCGGTCCCGCTCCCGCCGAGACCGAAAGTCCTCCGGAGCGAGGTACATGCACCGATCGAGGTGACCGTGACGAGCGCGAGCACAAGCGTCGCGAGTTGGCGGGATCGCATAATGCCTCCGGCTGACATCAGCTCGCCGGAACGCAGGAACCGCGCCCTAACAGAGCTCAGCTGTGTGACAGTCTCAGCTCGTCGATGTTCACGTCGGGTGAACGGGTAACCGCGTAGAGCACGGCGTCAGCCACCGCCGCCGCCCGCAACATCGACGTGCGCGGCGTGAAGCCGGGGCGATTGTCCGGGTCTATTCGGTCCCACGCGCCCGTGTCCACCGGACCCGGCGATACGAGCGTCGCGCGGACGCCACTGCCCCGCAGCTCGAGCCGCAGCACCTCGTGCAGCGCGCGCACGCCATGCTTGCTTGCCGCATACGCGGCGTTCTCCGGAAACGCGACTCGATCGACTATCGAGCCGATGGTGACGATGTCACCAGCGCCGCGCTCACGCATGCCGGCGAGCAACGGTCGCACGAATAGGAATGGCGCGATGAGGTTCGTCGTCACCGCCCTGGTGAACGTGTCGGGGTCCATCTGCTCGACGGTCGCGAGATCGAACGCACCTGCGTTGTTGACGAGGATGTGCGGCACACCGCCGAACTCGCGACGAACCCGATCGATCGCGACGCCGATCGACTCCATGTCCGTGACGTCGCAAACGACAGCACTCGCGCGATCGCCGAGCGTGGCGACGATGTCGCGCAGCGCGTCGCCGCTCCGCGCGACGAGCGCGACGCGTGCACCGGCGACGTGAAATGCGCGGGCGACCGCCAAGCCAATACCGCGCGAGGCTCCGGTGACCACCGCCGTCTTTTCGGACAGGAGCTCGCGCGCACCCGTCATCATCGCGTGATCAGCGCCCGTCGTACTCGACATAGTTGTTTTCGGTCTCCCACAAGCGGAGTCGATGCAACCGGCCGGGCGCGACGTGCGGCTGCAGCACGCGCCAACACGCGACGACGATGTTCTCTGCGGTCGGATTCACGTCGCGCATGAACGCGACGTCGATGTTCATGTTGTGATGGTCGACCTGATCGATGACCTCGCGCTGCACGATCGCTTTCAGGAGCCCCAGGTCGATCACGTACCCGGTGCGGTCCTCAATGGGGCCTTCGACCGTCACCTCGAGGACGTAGTTGTGTCCGTGCCAATTCGGATTGTTGCACTTGCCGAAGAGCGCTGCGTTCTCCTCGTCGGAGAGCGCGGGATTGTGGACGCGATGCGCCGCGTTGAAGCGGAGCCGTCGCGTGACGGAGACGATCGGCATCGATACGCAATCGGTTGGGGGCGAGGGGAACTGTGATTCCCTCGGTCGGCCGCTTGAGTCGGCGCGAGGTTGCGCCTAAGTTGGCCGGCGAACGCGAGAAAGCCCCGCGCGCGAGCGCGGGGCTTTCAGAAGAGGAACGAAGAGGGTTTTTTGAAGCCCAGTCGAATACATAAGGTCCTCACCATGCCTCCCGCCGTCCCCGCACTGGGGCATGGCGTCAACACAGATGTCGAACCCGCTCGGTGGACTTGTTGGCTCAAAAACGTAGTCTCTTCGCCCCGTAGCGAATCACTTTGGTCAGTTGCTCACGCAAGGTACAGGCTGACCATCACTCGGTCAACTCGTCTTTCCATGGACCTCGGACTCATTGCAGCGATCGCGATGCTCGTCGTGTGGGGTGTCGCGACGTTCATGTACGACGCACCGGGCTGGATACACCTCTTGCTGACTGCCGGCGTGTTCCTCGCCATCTATCGAATCGTCGTCCGCGGAACCGCCGGCGTCGATACGACGACCAAACGGCACTGATGGACACATGATCGAGGATTCGTGTCGGTGAGCGAGGGCGACTACCTCACGAGCGCGGCATTCCGCGCCGACTGCGCCGAGATCGTTCGCGCGTTCGATGCGGCGCAGGCGCGACGGAACTTCGAGGCGGGCGAGCCGCGTGCGGCGGTCGAGCGATGCGCGCGCCGCGCACGCGCGGCCGGCGTGTTGCCGGAGAAACTGATCATCGAGTTCAAGACGCTCATGCGCGACGTCGCGTTGCCCGAGATGCGCGTCTGGTATCGATCGGTGCTGACGGATCGCGTGATCGTCTGGGCGATCGAAGCTTTTTATGGCATCGATCAGGACGGACGCTCGGATCCGCCCGCGAGCGACCGGTCCGGATCGCGTTAGGCTGCCTCAGGCCTTCGACCGTTTGCCCTTGACCTCGTGCTCGAGCACCGCCGTTCGCCGCTCGACCTCCCGCAGGCGATAGCAGTCCCACACGAACTGCGCGCGAATCCAGAACTCGGCCTCCACACCGAGCGCGGCTTCGAGCTGCAGCGCGGTCTCGGCCGTTATTCCCTCCTCACCGCTCAGGATCCCGCGGATCTTCGAGACCGGGACGCCCATCCGCTGCGCGAGCGCGGCCTGCGTCAATCGGCCGCTCTTGATGAATTCCTCTCGGAGAATCTGGCCGGGGCGCTCCGGCGGCTGCGACGTTGGGACGCGGACAGACAGGATCACGCGGGCATGCGGGTGAGGGGGCGGAAGGCGGCGGGGCGCCCGTCTCCAAGCTCACCCCGCGCGGGAAGGGATTGTGGTGTCGCCTGACCCGCAGCGGAAGGGCTTTCCCTGGCCCGTTCGGCTCGTCCTGGTGGCCGTACTCGCCGGACTCGTGATGGTCCCCATCACAGCGATCGTGGGGGCACTGATGACGTCGACGTTGTGGAGGCTCGAGCCGGTCCTTGGCATCGAGCTTGGCGGCCATTCGGGGCCTGCGGATTGGGTGCTCGTCGGCCTGTGGCTGACCTTCACTGCCGTCGCGACGGCGTTGATCACCTGGCGGCGACGTCGTCGCGGATCATAGGGATTGCGGGCTCAGGTCCGCCCGCCCATCATCGCTTGGTTAGCAAAAGACAATCTTCGGAGCGACGATGCGGACTATCTGCTTCTGCCTCATCGCGATCCTGGGGGGAGGTGCTCCCGCATCGGCGCAGGTGCGCGCGGACCCTGGGGTCGTGATAGGCAATCGCGTCGCCGTGCGCGTGAACGTCACGCTCGCGGACGACGAGAATCCCTATTATCCGGTGCGAGGGCTTGCGCTCGCGTTCGCCAAACCGGCCGCGGATACGGTCGTGGGGCGTACCGATGAGGCGGGCGTCCTGACCGTGCTGCTTCCGGCTGGCGAATACGTCGTGACGTCCGCTCGCGTACCGTGGAAAGGGGCGTGGTACCACTGGAGCATCCCGATCGTCGTCCGTCCCGAGATGCGCGCGATCGATCTCAATCGGCGGAACGCGCGCAGTGACCGGGCCGGTCGATCCGTTGCGGTGGGCCCGCGGACGGTGCAGAGCGGCGGCGACGTGAACGGGACGGGCGGATCGAACGCCGGGACGAGATCCGGGAGCACCGTTCGCTGGCTGTCCATCGAGGTCGGCGGCGAGGGCGGCCTAACGAGGCTCGGCACGGGGACCGGATCCGACGCGGGCTACGGCGGGGCCGGCTCCTTCGTGGCAGGGATCGGCCCGGTTGCGCTGGCGGTGGGCTATCGGTACACCCGGCTGCGCTACGGCGGCGATCTGAACCCCGGAAGCATGAGCGGCGCAACCGCGGAACTGCGGTATCATCTACGGCCCGGGGCGGCACCGATCAGACCATACATCGGAGGCATCGCGGGGGTCGGCCACTGGGACGGTAATGATGTGCCTAACGAGGACCTCGACATGCGCATGTTCGGGGGAACGGCTGGTGCCCAGTTCGGGCTGGCGACGAGTGTGCGCCTCCATTTCGCCGTGACGGCCGCCGGCACGACGATCCGGACCGAGCCCAAGAGCACTGGACTGTTCACGACGGCCCGTGTCGGTCTCACGTTCGACATCTTCTCGCCGGCGCGGTAGCGCGACGCCAGGGCGCATCACAACACAAAGGGCTCACCCTTCCCGGCGGGCGAGCCCATTGTGTTGGCCGTACACATCGTCCGTTTGCCTCACGGCAGGGCGACGACCCCGCCCCGAGTTCGCTGCAACGCCGGTGCCACGTCGGCGCCACGTCGTGCGCCGGCGAGGTCTGGTGACGCGTGGACGCGGAATGCCCCTACGGCGGAGCGGCAATACCACCCGCCGACCTTGGCCCGTCGGTTGAGGTGCGTGCCTCGATCGTTGTACGGGTCTCCCCGCGGCCAATCCTGACCGGGCACGGCCAATCTCTGCCGTAGAGGCGGAGGGGTAGATCGCAAAATGTCTGCCGCCGAGGCCGGCGGGTTGTCGAGCGCAGCGGCTCAGGTGAAACGCCGCCACCCCCAGAACGCGAGCCCACCGAGCACCGGGATCAGCAGCCACATCGTACGCTTACCGCGGAACGTGAGGGCGACCACGGCGACTGCGGCGAGCGCCACGGCGGCGTAGCCATACGGACCGGGATGGGTGACCGCGCCAACGAGAATGTCCCATATCTCGCGCGCGGCGCCGGCAATTGCGTCCCCCATCGCTCGTTACGATTCCTCCGCTTGGAGTGCCAGCGTGGTTCGGTTACGCCTGCCAACGTCGTGCTAACCCCGCCACTTCGTCAAGAATGAAAAAATTGCCGCACGGGGTCGTCGGCGCCGGCGATACGCCTGCGGCGCGAGACGCAGGGGCCGGATTCGCGGCCAATCACACACTCACCCTCCCGCCGCGTCCCGTTGAAGGCCACCGGCGATGATGCGCCCAGACATCGATCAGGGCGCCTAACGCCTACCACACGCCCGGCGCCGCCCGTCACCGGACGCTGTCACGGCTCAGCCGTCCCCTTCCGCGGTGTGCCTAACGCGGTACGACCCGGCCGCCGCAGCACGTCCGGAACGCAAGGCCGGCGCGGTCGCGAGGAGTCGCCATCGGCCGTCCCGCTTCTGCCGTACGCGGGTCGAGAACCTCGCCCAGTGAGTCGGTTTCGGATTAGAGAAGCGCCGGAGTCCGTACGCGAGAGCACCCCAGCCTGCGACCACGACACGCATCGTCTCCTGTTGCGTTGTCCCGAGTCGCCGCGGTTGCCATTTCCCCGCAGTGAGAATTTGCGTTCGGAGTGAGTCGCGGTCGAGGATCGGATCCGCTTCGTGGTTCGCGAACGGCGCGTTCGTCCGCGGCGAGGTCCGTGACCTGCGCACCTCCACCTTCCCACCGTCCGCAACGGGCACTACGCGAGCCGCCACACCACCATCAGCGCGACGAGGACGACGACGGCGATGGCGACGAGCTCGTGGCGGCGGACCAGAGGGCGCCGTCGCCGGTCGTCCTTGTGGGGTAGCAGAACGTTCAGCACGGTATTCAGCGGGTGTCGAGGAGGCGACTGATCATAGGGCGACGACGCGAGACGCCCCCAGGTCTCCCCGAGGGCGTCTAGGGCGGCAGTCTCGCACGTCGGTGTGAAATCTAACCGAGCGACCCGCGGCATGGGGCGCTGGCCGCCCGAAGCTCGACGTACACATCCCGTCGGCGTGGCGAGCTCGCACCATCGGGGACAGCGGACACAAGTGCGGAGATCTCCACGCGTTACGACGGCCTCCCTAGATCTCCCAATTGGATAACACAATCCCCCGCTCTGCCTTCGGCTCCGCGTACCCGGCGAGGGTCATGCGCAGATCCGTCCACCGGACCCGCGCGCCCATCGCCACGAGCCGAGCGTACGCGTCGACATACTCACCCTGCACGCGGAACGCAACGCGCCGAGTGCCGCTGCGGCGCGCATAGTCCATGAGCGCGCGACAGACCAGCTCGAACCGCGACGTATCACCGACCACGAGCTTGAGCACCCGAAGCTCCTCGCGCGTGCGACCCTCGACCAGCGGAGCCGTGTGGCAGAGGGCGAACGCCACCAGCCGACCCGCCTCGCGCACGAGCAGCGTGTCGCCTAACGACAGCGAGTCCGTCAGCGTGATCTCCCGGGAATAGTCGTACCCCGGCACCATCGTGCGCGTCAGCGCCAGGCACTCGCCGAGCGCGTCGTCCTTGTCGCGCGGCGCGAGCCGGCCGAACAGCACGGCGGGTGCATCACCCCCGGCGGCATCGAGCGTGAGCGTGACGGTGAGCCGCGTCGGCAGGAATCCGAGACCGGAGTAGAACCCGATGTTGTCCATCGTCCGCGGCATCGTCTCGAGACCGATCACGCTCGAGGCGCGTTCGGTGAGCCAGCGGATCCCGGCGCGGACGATCTCTTTTCCGAGTCCCCCGCCCTGCCATTCCGGTCGCACCGCGAGGGGGCCCATCCACCCTTCGATCCCGGAACGGTGCGCGATGTTGAACGCCACGATCTCGTCGCGGTCCCCGCGCCACGCCATGGCGCCGGTGCCCGCATCGTCGATCGCGTAACGCCAGATCGCCGGGTTCAGGAACGGTACTCGCACGCCCACCATGCCGTCGCGACGATAGCGCTCCGTGAACGCATCGCTGAAGACCTGGTTCAGCGCCGTGACGTCCGCCTGACGAACCGGGTGCGGTCCGTCAGCGTGTCGTGCGGTTTTCCAGTCGCGCGCAGTGGCCATCAGCGGAGCTCGGGCGTTCCGGTCCCGGGGAGAACGATGCGTCGCGTAGACAATCAGCCGGTCGCTTCTACTCGCTCATACACATCGTCGTCTGGTTCGACGGCGCGGCCGTCAGGAAGCGCGAGCTCCGGCTGCTCGCTTCCTGTGACCACGGACGCGCCGGTCTCCTCGTCGTAGCGGACCGCGATGATGTGATCGAGCCCTTCCCGAACCGACTCGATGTGCGAGATGAGGATCACCTGCTCGAATCGGTCCTGCAATCGGCGCAGCAACTCCACGACGTTGTGCCGGCGCGATTCATCGAGCGAGCCGAACACCTCGTCGAGCACGAGCAGCGAGAACTGCTGGCCGGCACGCTCGGCGATCATCTGCGAGATCGCAAGTCGCAGCACGAGGTTCGCCATGTCCTCCTCGCCGCCCGAGATCACCGGCTTCGGCACACCATCCTCCAGCACGACGACGTTATAGCTGTCGTCGAGCTCGAGCTCGGAGTACCGACCGTCGCTCAGATCCTGCAGGAACGCGCTCGCGAGCTCCGACAGCTCCGGGCGGAGCTGGAAATTGAGATCGGTGCGGAGGTCCGAGTACGCGCGGTCCAACTCGTCGTGCAGCCGGCGGTCGCGGTGCAGCGAATCGAGCACCCCTTGCACGCGCTCGAGCTCTTTCCGCGACCGCTCGGCGCTCTCCAGGGCAGACCGTGCGGCGATCGCGTCACCCTGTGCCGACGCCGCGGCGACCTGCGCCGCGTTCGCGGCCGCCGCCGCCGCCTCGTACGCCGCGCGCAACGTCAGGTAGTCCGCCTCGGAGAACTCGACCGCTTTCCGGCGCTCGCGCAGCGACGTGAGTCGCGCCGTCAGGGTGCCTAACGCTTCGGTCACGCGATGCTGCTCGGCAGCGAGGAGCGGCTCGCGGTCGATGGCGGCGCTGAGCCGCGTCGCGCGCTCGTTCAGCGGCGCGAGGCGCTCGACGTCGCGACGCAGCGCGGCGTGGCGCGCGCCATCATAGCCCGCCGGGATTGCAGCGAGGTCACGATGGACGGCGTCGTAGCGCTGCTCTTTGGTCGTGATGTCCTTACCGAGCTGCGCGAGCTCCTGCACCGCCGCCTGCACCTTCGCGAGACGCCGCTCGAGCGCGCCGACTTCCGCCGTCATCGCCCGGCGCGCCTCATCGAGCTGCTTCACCTCGTCGGGCATCTCCTCGAGCTGATCGAGGCGCGTGTTGTAGAATCGGCCGTCCACCGCGATCGTCTCGAGCTGTTCATCGAAGTGCTCGAGCACGCCACGATAGTGCTGGTCGAGCGGACGCGTGCACACCGGACACGTGCCCTCCTCGCCGAGATCCACGATGCGATCCCGCTGCGTCTTCAGCTCCGCGTACTGGCGGCGGAGCGAGTCGCGCTTCGTCTCGGCTTCCTGGCGATCGCGGACCCACTCCGTGCGCCGCGCCTCGAGCCGACCGAGGCTCTCCTCGAGCTCCTTGCGCTTCGCCTCGAGCGCGATCGTCGCCTCCTCCTCCATGATCGGCGCGTTGAAGACCCGCGTCCGCCGCTCCTTGAGGCGGGTCAGCTCTTCGGCGAGCGCGCGTTCCGTCTCGGCGAGCGTCTGTCGACGTCCCTCCTCGCGCGCGAGGCGCTCGTAGCGCTGGAATTCGTCGGCGAGCTCGCCGAGCGGCTCGAGCTCGAGGGCGAGCGTCTCGAGCTCCGTCCGCGCCGCGGCGACACTCGTCAGCTCGCGCCTAACGCGCTCGGCCTCGCGAGTCAGCCCCAGCTCCTCCATCTCGGCCACGCGGAGCTCGGCGAGCAGTTCCTGGAGGCTGTCGCGAAGCTGCTGCGCGCGCTCCCACCGCGGAGTCAGGTCGGCCAGCACGGCCTCGCGCTCGCGGCGGGCCGATTCGGCCGTCGCCGCCGCCTGACGCGCCGTGGCCAGGCGATGCTCCGCGTCAGCAAGCTGCCGCGCAACGGCGTCCGGGTCCGGCATGCCGGCCCGCAGACCCGCCGACTCGGCCGAGATGAGGCGCCGTCGATCGCGAACGAGCTGCTGTGCGCCACGCAGTTTCTCGTAGCCGAGCACGCGCGAGAGGAACTGCGCACGCTCCGACGGCCCCATGGCCGCCATCACGTTCAGTTCCTTTTGCCCGGTGAAGTACGTGTTGAAGAACTCCGACCGCGACATGCCGAGCCGGCGCTGGAGCAGCTCGTTGACGCCGGTGATCGTGTTCGCGATCGGCGAGCCCGCGCCGTCGAGGAACAGCTCGGCATTCGTGAGCGTGCGAACGATGCGGTAGCGATGTCCGGCGAGATCGAAATCCAGCTCGACTCGAACGGGCGAGCGTGGTGCGGCACGAATGAACCGAATCGAGTCGCGCGTGCCGCGAGTGGCCGAGTTGCCGTACAGCGCCCACGCAATCGCTTCGAGGATCGTCGTCTTTCCGGACCCGTTCTCGCCGATGATGCCGGTGAGTCCGATGTCGAACGGGACGACGGTATCCGCGTGTTGGCGGAAGTTCTGCAGGTGGAGCCGGTGCAACCTCACGCTATTCGGCCGCTCCGGCCGCGGCGGTCGCTGTGGCCTCGAGCGTCTCGGCCTCGCGGAGGTAATCGAGGCCGAGTGCCACGAGCCGGTCGCGATCGATGTCGCCCGGCATCACGCGACGCTGCAGGTGATCGCGCACCGTCTCGGCGAGCGACGGGCGTCGGCCCGGCGCGCCGCTCGCCTGGGACCGGATGATCTCGGGACGCCGCGTGTCGAGGTGGTAGTTGAGCGCGCGTCGCTTGAGATCGCGGAGTGCCTTGTGATCGAGCTCGCGTGCAACGTGTCGCGGCACGTCGCGAACGACCTGCCGTACGATCTTGTCGTCGATGCCGCCGCTCACCCGCTGTATTCCGGCCTGGATCGCGGCGTCCAGGTCAGCGGCGGCCATCCCGCGAGCCGAGATCACCGGGAGATCGACGAGCGGCCGGCTCGCCGGAAGGAAATGGAAGCGGCGCTTGCGCGAGTCGAGGTCGTACTCGATCAGGCCCTTGCCCGGGAGCTTCGCGGTTTTCTCCTCGACGATCTCGCCCCAGACGTTCGCGCTCGTGTACTC
>Ga0075430_100000202_pt1 | contig 40421 bp, 48 predicted proteins | sample RhiMetdeltSRZDD4_FD_75294 | JGI IMG/M metagenome (GOLD analysis project Ga0075430, IMG submission 75294) | Populus rhizosphere microbial communities from Tennessee, USA - Rhizosphere MetaG P. deltoides SRZDD4 | ecosystem: Host-associated > Plants > Roots > Rhizosphere > Soil | place: USA... | reverse complement strand
TCGGGAGGCACCCGGCTTACCACCCACACCCCCGGTGGGAGGGGCACCTATCTCGGGACACATTTCCCGTTTTTGACACCCTACAGGCCCCAACTAGGCCCTACTGCTGGTATGCAATCTGGCAATCTGGCACACTGGCAAAACATACAGACAAATAACTAGCGAGTAATGTACTAAAGAGAGATGGGAATTGGGGTTTGGCAGTACAGGGTACAGGCCCGGCGGGCATAACTCATGCACAGGACGCCGACGACCATGCACGGTGAGATCGATCGCTTCACCCCGCTCCGCGAGCAGTCGCGCCGCCTCCAACACCTGCGCCTCGCGCTCGAACGGCAACAAGACGAGGCACGCGGCACGCGTACAGTACCCCCGCCCGATACAGGCGATCAGCGTGAGTCTCGGCGCGCCTACCGCACCCCGGTTGAATTGGCTGAGGAGCACGACGAGGATCCTGCCCTCCGCGATCGCAAGCGTACCCAACCCTGGACGATGCGAGCAGTGTGGCGGCATCGGGTAGGCCCGGCGCCGACCCAGGGCCAAGCGGCGGCAGGCCATTACCTCGAACAACTGATGGATGTCCTCGATCAGCACCAAAGCGAGCAGGCCCCGCTCACGCGCTCGGAAGCTGCCTACCTCCGCCTTCAGATCCAGCGGTGGTCCCTGCGCGCCGCGGGTTTAGACAAGCGGTACCTCCATCACGGCACCAAACCCGGAAGGCCACGCCGCCGATAGCTTGCAAGCCCTAGGCACGCGGCACGCGTACAGTACCCCCTTCCCCTCATCCCTTTGCCCCCGCCCTGTACCTTCAAGGTATGGGCGACGAATCAATCCTCTCTTCCGGCCTCCGGCGCGCCAAGCGTGCCGCGGGTCTCGGGACATCCGGCAAGGATGTCAACCTCCCCCTCGAAGGCGACATGGCTGACGCCGAGGAAACGAAGCGCAAGACCTTCGAATCCCAACAGCGTAAAGCCGTGGGCCGCCTCGGGGATCTCATCTCGGGTGATGCCTCTTCGGTCGTCGGCGAGAACGTCCGCATCGGCAAGTCGCGCGGCCTCTCGGAGTACGACGCGACGAAAGCGGCGCTCGCGAAGGTGAAGGCCCAAGCGGCGAGCCGCAAGAAGCAACCCCTCGCCGACGAGGATCCGGATTTCTGAGCGATGCGAGCGCGGGATGTGGTTCATGTCGTCGGCAAACCTTCGATGCCCACGGTGTTCCTGGGTCTATACCGGCACTGATCGCATCGCGGCGGTCACCGCGCTTCAGACCCATCTCCATTCGCATCCGAAGCTCGATCACGCCGAAGCCTTCTTGGCCGGAGTGACGCAGAACGATCGCCGCTTCCTCCGGTCCCTCAAGCTCGCCCCCGGCGCGCTCGACGATTTCGACGCATGACTGTCGCCGCCCCTACCCTCCTGAGCCAATTACCGGCGGCGATCATCCCATCGGGCTTCATCCCCGGTGAGACGCCGCTGATTTGGACCGTCAACCCGAACACCGGGCAATCGGTCCCCTTCTACACCCCGACTGAGAAGCAGTGCGAGCTGCATTTCGCCACGTCGCGCAACGTGTTGTACGGGGGACGCGCAGGCACCGGGAAATCGGTCGCCCTCCGCATGGATGGTCACCTCCGCTGCCTGACGCAAGCCGGGTATCGCTGCCTCCTCGTGCGCCGGTTGATGACCGAACTGCGCGATACCCATTTGGACAAGCTGCAAACCGAAGCCGAAATGATCGGCGGCCGGTACCGGGCGAGTGAAACCACCGTCGTTTACCCCAAGGGATCGCGCTTCCGCTTCGGGCACGTCGAAGATGACCAAGCCCTGAAGCAGTACTTGTCTTCGGAATTCGATTGCATCTATTTCGACGAACTCGCCACCTTCACCGAGTTCATGTTCCGGTTCCTGTGCTCGCGCCTCCGCAGCTCGAAGACATCCGGCAACATCCCGATCACCCGCGCCGGGTCCAACCCTGGCGCCGCATGGATCCCTGACTACTACATCAACAAGGACGTCGATTCAGAACGCGATCCGGCCTTTCACCCGGATAACTATCACTTCATCCCGGCGACGATCGCGGACAACCCGCACGTCGATCAGAAGGAATACAACCTCCGCCTCGATGCGCTCCCCACTGAAGCCCTCCGCAAGATGTACCGCGACGGCGATTGGCAGGCGGTCGAGGGCCAATTCTACGAAGAGTGGCGCGAGAAGAAGGCATGGGGCGAAGACATCATGCCGTGGCATGTCATCGAGGAGTTGCCGTACTTCAAAGGTCTCCCGTGCCTCATCACGTCGTGGATCGAAATTGTCCGTGCGATCGATTGGGGGTATTCAGAGGAGGAACCAGGGGTGTGCATTTGGTTCGCGCTCCTTCCTGACGGGTCCGCGATTGGCTTCCAAGAGTACAAGTTCACCAAAACCAAGCCGGAAGATGTTTCCGTCGCGATCCGCGATATGTCGCGCTTCGATCCGCATCTCCACAACCGCAAAGGCCCGATGAAGATCCGGTACACGGTGGGCGACCCTTCGATGTTCGCCCATCGCACCGGAGAATCGATTGCGGAAACCTTCGCGAAGCGGAAGCACGGTGCCATTTCGATGATCGAAGGCGACAACTCGCACCCGGCGGGCTTCACGCGCGTCCATAGTTGGCTCACGACCGAATTTTTCAGCACGCGCCCCTACCCTGCCCTCCAATTCCTCCGCCCGTCCTCGTCGCACGGGTGGTCAGGGTGCCCGTACGCCATCAAAACCTTTCCGACACTGACCAAAGACAAATTGGATCCGACGAAGATCGGCTCTCACCAACCCGATCACGCCGCGGACGCCACCAAGTACTTCTGCATGTCGCGGCCGAACCCCTCGCGGAAACCCACGGGCCTCAATCTCCAATCTCTCCCGCCCGCAATTCGCGCGGCAATCACGAAGGGACACCAAACCCGTTTACCCCTAGGCGTAGAATCGGTACGAAAACGATAGCGAAGATTTCGCGAAAGTCATCCGATCATGGCCGAAATGTCCGCCAACGACGAACCCGCCACCGAAGGCCCGTCTTCCATTTCCACGGATGAGGGCGACGGCAAGCGCGGGAATCGTACCGCCAAACTCTTGCGCTCCGGCATCGACTCGTGCCGCCGGTTGCGCCGCGAACTCGTCGATCGCTGGCAAGACAACGTGGCGTTCCGGACCGGCCGCCCGTTCAACGAAACGCCCGACACCGATACGGTCAACATCCCGGCGGATTGGTCGCGCACCAAGAACAAGCAGGCGCAGCTCTTCGCGGTCCTCCCCGATCTCAAACTCCGCTCGCGTAACCCGAAGTTCCAACCGCTCTCCCCATTGGCCTCCGCCGCCCTCAACTTCGAGATGCGGGAACGGATCCACGCGGAATACCCGATGGATGAGTGCGGCGGCGACGTCATCAACGCTGCGGGCCTCATGGCGGCGCGCGTCATCTACACCGCGGTCTTCGGTGATCCGCAAAAGGTACCCGTTGGCGACGTCACCGGGATCCCGCCCGAAGACTTGGAACAGATGATCGCGGGCGATCTCATTCCTACGGAAGAAGTGCGGCCGACGCTGTACGAGTGCTACGACTTGGAGCGCGTCTCGCCCGCTCGCCTCCTGTGGCCGGTCGAATTCCGCGGGTCGAATTGGCAGAAATCTCCCTGGCTCGGGCACGACGGGCACATCGCGATCGAAGAGGCGCGGCGCCGCGGGTGGGTGGATGACGACTACGAACCCGAAGAGGCGGGCGAGACAACCGTCGATGAATTGCTGTCGGATGAAGATCACGAACTCAAGCTCCTCCCCTCCGGCCGCTACCTCCGGTACAGCGAACTGTGGTACCGCGCGGCCTTCTACGACGCGACTGAGCGTCACCCGCGCAAACTTCGCCACATGGTTTTCATCGACGGGATCGATGAGCCTGTCGTCGACGAAGATTTCGCGTGGCAAGAATGGGTAGAGGGGAGCGAGGGTGAGCCTCCCTCCCCACAGGCCCCACAAGGCGTTCCTCCGTCGTCGGGTCGCTATATCGGGATGACCGATTTCCCGATCAAGGTCCGCACCCTCACCTACATCTCGGATTCCGCGATCCCGCCATCCGACTCCGAGATGGGCCGCCCGCAAGTGAAGGAGATGATTCGATCGCGCTCGCAGATGATTCGGCAGCGCGAGCATTCCCTCCCGATCCGCTGGTTCGACGTGAACATGGTCGACGAGGAGATCGCCGCCCAACTACGCGCCGGGGTCATGCAGGACATGATCCCGATGAACGGGCCGGGCAGCAACGCGATCGGCGAAGTGGCGCGTGCCAACTATCCGCGCGAGAACTTCGAGTTCATGCGGATCTTCAACACCGATCTCGATGAAACGTGGTCGATGGGCGCCAACCAGATGGGCATCGAGGCCCCTGGCGACCAGTCAGCGACGGAAGCGAAGATCGTCCAATCTTCCGGCAACGTCCGCATCGAATACGAGCGATCGAAGTACCTGTCGTTTTACGTGGAGTGTGCCCAGGGTGTGTTTGCCCTCATGCAGCTCTTCTCCGATTACACCGATTACGTTGAGGTGATCGGGGATAACGGGGTACGCACGCTCCAACAGTGGAACAAGGACAAGATCCCCGGCGATTGGATCTTCGAAGTCAAGCCGGATGCGGCCGTCCGCGTCGATATCAATCAGCGCAAGCAAGAAATCCTGAACGTCTACAAACTCCTGCGCCGCGATCCGCTGATCAACCCGAGCGCGGTGATCATGGAACTCTGCGAGGTGTACGGGCTGGATCCTGCGCGGTGGATCGCGCCGCCGAAAGAAGAGAAGCCACCGGCGCCGAACATCCGTTACTCGTTCAAGGGCGACGATACCCTCAATCCGTTTGTCATTGCGTTGATTCAGAAAAGTCCGAATCCCGTCACCGCTCAGGACATCGCCCAGGCGAAGGCACTCTTGACCGATGCCTTGTCGATGATGCCGCAGATCGCCGAAGCGGTGCCCGGCGCGGTGAAGGATCCGACCGCCGAAGCGCGGCAGAAGGCCGACGCGAAGAATCAGCCGCATCCCGGCCCGGCTGCGACCGTCCAGCCCCTCAATCGCCGCTATGAAACGTCCGAAGACGCCGCGGGAACCGTGACCCAGGCCGCCGGTCCGCAAGGAAGTGCCCAATGAAAGCCGTAATCCTCGCACTCACCCTCGCCTTGACCGCGGCATGCGGCCCCATTTACCCGGCCGCCCTCCTCCCCGCGCGGATCGAGATGGCGCGCACCTCGGGGTTGTTCCTCGGTGACCCGCGCCACATTCAGGGCCGATCACACGAATGGGCGCTCGAACCTCTCGTCGCGTTTGCCAAATCGCGCGGCGTCGAAGTGTCGTTCGATGGTACCGGCGGGATGACACATGATCGCTTGGCAGGTGCCTACTCCCGTGAATGGAATGTGATCTTCATCAACTTGGACATCTCGACGAATTTCCAAGTCAGTACGCTCGCGCATGAGATCGCCCATTCGATGTTGGAACCCAAGATCGGCGTGGAAACGGCGGAAGTCCTCGCCGAAGCGATTGCATTCTTCGTGATGCAGAAGATCGGCCTCGATACGGCGGTCGAGTCGTTAAAATACATCGCGCGCTACCCCGCCGACATTCGCGATCGTGTCCTGACGTTCCGCGATCGTGAGATCGAAGAAAAATCGACCGCGATCGCTGCATTCATCCTCCCGTATCGCCCGAAGGTGCAACCGCATGGCTCTTCCGCTCATTAATACCGCCGCTGCTCTCGCGATCGGCGAGCCGTGTGTCGTCCACTCCGGTACCGGCAACGTCTCCGTCGTCATCACGTGCAGGTGCCATCCCGAGAACGTACCGATGGTGCTCAAGGGCGCTGATTGCGGCGCGCTCTGCCTCAATTGCGGGAATGTGTATCAGATCGTGAAGGCGGAGTACGACGTTCGCTTCCACGAAGGCGGGATCCCGCTCGTCGGCGTCGCGGTCGTTGCTCGCCAGTCCAAAGAATCCTCAATCGATGCCTGAACCCGCCTCAACCCTTTGGATCCCTTTGGTAAGGTCTGATCTCAGAAGCGAAGATAAGGCGAAACGCTCATGAATTACGTCACCACGCGCGTCATTCCGACGACCAAACAGGTTCATCAGCCAGCCGCGGCGACCGCAGCGGTTGTGACGGTCGCGGCACCGGGAGCAAAGCGGCGCACGGTCATCTGTCTCATCGCGTACTCCTACTCCGAGGCCCCCGCCGCGGGTACGGGCTTACTCACGATCACAGACGGCGGCACGACGATCGCGGTGTTCAGCATCACCGCGGCCGGTCCGGGGTTTGTGGTCTGCGAGATCCCGGCCAACGTGAATTCGGAAGTCGTCGCCACCCTGGCATCGGGCGGCGGCACGAGCGTCGCCAAGCTCACGGTCCACTCCTACAACGAACCGGAGGCGCCGAACGTCGCGGTGAGCTAATCGATGCCGATGTACGACAGAACATGCGCGAACGGGCACCTCAAACGCGACTGCTTCGAGCCGATCGCGTGCGAACTCGAACCGCTTTGCTCCGAGTGTGGCGAGCCGATGCGCCGCGCACTCGTGACGGGCGGGAAATCGAGCGCCGTTCGCGACGACAGCATTCCCGGCGGACTTTGGATACGGAATGGTCTCTGCAATCCCGACGGTACGCCCCGTCGCTTTGACTCGTTCACAGAGATCCGCCGGGAAGCTCAAAAACGCGGCCTCACCAATGCGGTAGAGCACGTCACGGATCCCCGATCAGGATCCGACAAATCCGTGCATACCTCGCGGTGGACCGCAGCCGACACCACCAACTACGACGATCCCGCGATTCGCGACGAGCGGCGCCGGGCGACCGCGGCGTGGTTGGGTGTGTCGATGGATGAATACGACCGGATTACGAACCCCCCACCGGCTGATGCATTGCCGATGGATGACGTCGAGTTCGCGATTCGGCAGGAAGTCAGTCAGTACATGCTCGCGCAGTCTGACTAACAGCTCGCGCATCGAGGCACGGCGCGATACCAACGGCCTCTTCGCGGTGATTCGGCCGCGACACCAAACCGAAAGTAGGAACCATGTCAGACGAACTGACCCAAGCGATCGCGGGAGCCATGACGGAGGCAGGATTGTCGACGTCCGGCGATGACGCTGGCGACGGCAGCCCCGATCCAGGCACCGGAACCGATACCGACCTTGGGGATGGGAACGACGGCGATCCTGACGACGCACTCGATGAGGGCGACGGCACAACGGACGAGGGGGATGACCCTTCGGACGACGCGGGCGACGGCGACACAGGCGCGGAAGACGGCGATCCCGACGCATCGGCAAGCAAGGACGACACTGATTCGAAAGACCAAGGGGATGGCGAGGCAGTAACGAGTGATAGCAAGCCCACGGGGAAAGACAAAAAGAAGGGTCCAATCCCCTTCTCTCGGCATGAAGAAGTTCTCAAGAACCTCCGTGACGAGTACGAACACCCCGAGAAGGGCAAGCTGACGCTCGCGACCAAGCGGGTCAAAGAACTCGAATGGGCGGATTCACGAGAGGCGAAGGCGATCTTCAACGCCTTCAACCTCGCGGACACCGACCAGAAGGGTTTCATCCGCCTTCTGCTGAAAGACAGACGTTTCGCCGACATCGTTCAGATCCGAGGCGAAGGTGGCGATGCTCCCATCGCGACCCGCAACGATCGGAAAGCTGTCGGAGAGAAGCCCGGTCCCAACGCCGTCTACAAAGATCCCGAGAGCGGGAAAGAAGTTGCCTATTACGACGACAAGGGTCTCGCGGCCCTCACCGATTGGCAGATCGCGAAAGCGGAAGAGACCGCTCAAGCCGCCGCCGATCAGGTGCGTCAGGAACTTCGCGACGAATACGAGAAGAAGTACGGTCCCATCACGCGCGATCACGAAGCGCGGCAACTGTGGGACAGCCAAGTCCTCGAAGAGCGTAAAGCCATCAACTACGCCGAGGATCACTGGCCGCACTTCAAAGAGTTCAAGGAGCAGATCAAGGAAGCCGTCTTCAAGGATGGCAGTCTGACGCTCTTTGCGGCTTACCTCGGTACCGTCATCCCGGCCCTCGAAGGTCGCGCCAAGGTCAACGAAGAGGCGATGCGGAAGAAGGTTCTGGCGCAGATCAACAAGAAGAGGAAAGCAGCCCAACCCCCCACCAACCGTTTCCCGCAACCGAAAGCGGAAGAGCGGGAGGCGAACGTATCGGCAGGCGATGACGAAATCATGTCCGCCATGCGCCACGCGGTGAGGACGAAGCTGCGGAGTTAGGTAGGTTTCGCCATGCCATCTGTCTCACAGATTGCGGCGGTGTCGTACAACGTCGTACTCGCCAAGAAGCGGAAGGCCGACAACCAGTGGGCCGAATCGCCGCTCATGAAGGAGTACGAGCGTCAAGGTTTCGTGAAGCGTGTCCCTGGCGGTCCGCAGATCGAAGCGCAGCTCGACTACCGCCGGAACCCCGGTGCGGGCTTCCAGTCCAACGATCTCGATCCGTTGGCGATGGGTAAGACCGAAGTCGTCACGGCAGCCATCTACGATCCGGCGCAGCTCAGCGTGCCGGTTGTGTGGTCAAAGGCTGACGAGGCGAAGAATCCCACGGTCAACCAGAAGATCGCACTCACCAAGCAACTCCTGTCCAACGCGATCGATTCGCACGATGACATCGTGGAACAGGCGTTGTTCGCCGTGTCGACCAACGGCTTCTTCGGCTTCCAGACCCTCATCCCCGACTCCGGTCAGGGCACGGTCGGGGGCATCAACGCGGCGACCGACACGTGGTGGAGGAATTTCAGCACCACGTACGCGGCGGCGGGCACCGATATCAAGTCGAAGCTCACGCTGACGTGGAACACCGCGACGAAGGGATCCGGGGCGACGATTCACCCGTCGCTCATCACGTCCGACGCGGAAACCCAGGCCACTTACGAGGGGCAAGAGCAGTCCCTTCAGCGGTGGGTCGGTACCAAGGATCTGGACGGCGGCTTCAAGACGCTGGCGTTCAAGTCCGCGCGGTGGATCTTCTCGCAGTACGGCGGCACGCGCATTCACATGAACACGCCGAAGGCCATCAACCTGATCGTGTTCCAGGGCGCATTCCGCGACAAGGGCGACACGCAGGAATTGGAGAGCGGACAGGGCTACCGCTTCAGCATCTTCTCGATGTTGCAGCACGTCCAGCGGAACAAGAGCCGGACGGCAGTCATGACCGAGATGTAGTACGGCGATGGCTCCCCCTTATCGAATCTTCGTCGGGAAGCAGCGGCTATCGGATCGCCTGAGATATCGAGATGTCTCAGGGTTTGAAACGACGGACGCTGTGATCGCGGTGACACGAGAGGGGGAGCCGCGCCAGTTTGCGCGCCGTGTGCATATTCTCGGCCCATCGCGGGTTATCGCGAAGCCGGATGATCCACTGATGCTCGGCGGCGCGGTCCATGTCTGGATAGAAACTGACGGTCCGATTGAAATGGAGTGACGGACATGATTACGACAACTCAAGTCAGCGTGAGCACGACAGCGGTTTTGCTCCATACCGCAGTTGGTCGCACGCGAGTTCGGCTGCGAGGGGGCGGAACAAGTGGGACGTTCATTGGTGACAGCAATGTCACCACCTCGAACGGGTTTCAAATCCCGTCGACTGAACACCCCAACAACCTCGTGATCGACTTGGCGGACGGCGAAGCGTTGTATGCCGTCCGTGTAAGCGGAACTGAAGTTGTCGGCGTGTTCGCCAACTCGATCTAACTCGGAATCCCGTTTTCACGAAAGGAACACGATCATGCCTCAACTCAGGGGACCGGGCGGTTTGGGGGTGGGTGACACCACCGACCGTTCGACGACACAGAAGGTGCCACTCGGGTTTGTCGCGTATGACAACCTCGGGAACTCATGGCGCTACATCAAGGCGGGCGCCACCATCGCGCTCAACGACTACCTCCGTTTTCAGGGATCTGCGCTCGGGTGGGATGACGTGCGTCCCACGTCTGCCGCCGCGCAGCCGGTCGTGGGATTGAACCCCTCGGCCGCGGAAGGCGGAGCGGCGTTTGCCACAGGCGAGTACGGGTTCGCACTCGTCGATGGCGTCGGGTCCGGCAAAACCGCGGGCGCGGTCGCTGCAAACGTGCAGCTCGTCTCGTCGGCCACCGCCGGTCAGCTCGCCGCGTACGCGAACACCGACATCACGGCTCCGGTCGTGACGGTGCTCGTCAACTCGGCGTCGCCGCAAGTCACGCGTGTCAAAGGGCTGTAAAGCAGCTCGTTCGATCGCGTGAGGTTTCGTTTCACCTCGGGAGGGCAGGCGTCCAAATTCCCTGCCCTCCCCTTTTCCGCGCAACGCGGACGAAAGCAGGCCCATCATGAATCGCGAAGATCCCAAGGAACGGTACGCTGGGCAGAAGCCCGTCACCGTCGATGACAGCGTGGAAGCGGTGTCGATCATCTCTCCCGAGGTGGAAGAGGAGATCGAGACCACTACGCGCGAAGAGATGCGGAAGGATGAGGAAGAGCGGAAGCGTCTCGCAGCGATCGCCGCGCAGACCGCCGCAGGCATTCCCGTCATCCCGGCGGCGCCCGAAGGATCCACTCCGGACCCTTACACCCTCCTCTTGCTCCAGGGGATGCAGGCGACGCAGCAAGCCCTCCTGCAATTCCTCCAGAAGCAGAACGAAACGGAGATCGTGCCCTTCCACAAGATCAAGCACGACACGCCGTGGAATCCCACCGGCAAGCGTGAGCGCGTGAAGCTCCGCCGTCCGACGTTCATCTCCGGGTATCCCGTGAACCCGATGATGCACACGGAAGAGGAAATCACACTGCTGAACGAAGTGAAACCCGGCCGCTACAACAACCGGCGGTGGGAAGTCACGCGGTTCGACGACGGCTCGATCGATATCAGGTATCCGAATCGGACGTTCGAACAGCGGATGGAGATGGCGTTGAAAGCGCCGTCGATCTCGGAACTGTGCAAGCAAATCATCGCCGAGCGTGAACAGCAGGACGCCAGGAAGCGCGCGGGCGACAGCCTGTACGGCGACGAAGACGAATAAGGGGGTGCGCGGTGACGTTCAAGCAGGCACAGGATCGCGTTATGGGGCGGCTGAACCTCACGAGTGCAGACGCCCGTACGCGCATCAAGGAATTTCTGAACGAGCGTTACCGCGAACTCCAAACCTCGGTCGGCCTCGGGCGGGTACGTCGGACGACCGGCACACTGAACACCGTGAACGGTACGCCGACGTACACCCCCGCGGGCTTCATCAAGATTTTCCAGATTGCCTATCCCGCGGGCAACAAGATCCTCCTCGAAAAGTCGGAGGATTACATCCGCGAGGTGGATCCGAATCTCAACAAGGTCGGCGATCCCGAATACTTCGTCACACAGAAATTCACCGCGACCGGCGTGGTGATCCGGATTTGGCCGACACCTACTTCTGTGATGGTCCTCAACGTCGACGGGTTGGCGAGCGGGACCGAATTGAGCGCCGATGGGGATGTCCCGGCGTTCCCTGAAGACTTTCACGACATTCTCGTCTATCACGCGCTCGCGGATGAACTCGACAAGATGGAGAAGCCCGATCTCTCCTCGAAGATGGCAAAGCGCGCCGAAAAGCGTACGTCCGAACTCCGCTACTTCCTGGCGAAGTCGGCTTACCTCTATCGCCAGCAGGGCACACAGTTTTGGTGGTGGGGTCCGCATCTCAGTCGGCCGTACGGATGGGCGTGAGGTTGCGTCATGGCATCTCGCCCCCCTCTCCCTGAACCGTTCCTCCTCCGCGATCTGCGCGGGGGGATGGAGAACACCGACGAGCCGCAGGCCATCCCCGAGAACATGGTCGCCGACGCGCGCAACATCGATTGGATGTTGGGGACCATCGGCGGCAAGCGCGCGGGATGTTCGAGTCTGTCGGTTGATGCCTCCGTGTTGAATCGCGTCATTCCGATCCGCGCGCAGACGGCGACTGGCGGGGTGACGGGTGGCGCGAGCTTCAACATCTCCGTTCCCGCGACCACGAACGATGGAACCGGGACGACGTTCACCGCGATCGTGGTGCGTATTTCGACCAAGGCCAATACCGATGTGACGGCGGTCACATATGGTGGCGTCGCCTTGACGGAGCGGTCGGCGGATAACTCCGGGGCTTCAGGCCGATTGGAAACGTGGGCGCTCACCGGCGCCTCGCTCGCAGGCGGCACGGTGGCGGTCACCCTGGCCGGGGCGTGCGATGCGGCCGGAGTGGCAGAGTTCTATCAACGTGTCGATCTCCTCACGATCGGCGCCGCCGGGGCGTCAGCGATCAACACGCAGCCGCGCGTGACCACGGTCACCGATCCCACGTTCCTCGTCACCGCGGGCTTCTCCTACGATACGGGTGCCACCGGGACGACTCCGTTGTTCGCACCCGTCGCCAGCCTCTCGCAAGGCAACGCGCGGCTGTGGGTCGCGTCTGAACAGGGAAGGAAACCGAGTACCGTCAATTGGTTCACCCTTTCCGCCTCCAAGGAATGGGTCGGTCGCTCGCTCACGCTTCGTGGTGCGCCCCTCTCCAGTTTTACGGCCGTGGGCTTCACTTTTCTTGCGGTGATGCGGCACACGCCGACCATCAATTTGTCGGAAGACGAATTGTGGATGGTCGATCTGTTCGGTCGTATCGATCGCCGGGTAGGCGGGACGTGGCAAACCGGCGTCCCCGTCGTCAACTATTACATCGGTGTGTTTGATTCCACGGGACTGGACATCAACGGCGCCAGTCTGCACGGCAAGTTCTTCATCGCCGCGCAGCAAGTCATCAACGGCTTGCTCGTGTGGGATGGAACCATCTTGCGGCACGCGGGCTTCCCGAACGTCCCACCCGCGCCAACGGTCGCCAGTACCGCGGGCGTAGGCACGTATTCAGGCACGCGGTACTTCCGTATCCGGTACACGGCGCAGGATGGCAGCGGGCGCACGTTGCGGCGCTCTGAACCCACCACCGTCACGGCCTTTGTTCCCGGCGGGGCCAATGACGGCGCGGTGATCACCAAACCGAGCGGAACCGAGGATTACACCTCCCTGTTCATGAATGGGCAGACCCATTGGGAAGTGGAAGCCTCGCTCGATAACACCATCTTCTATCGCATCGCGACCGTCGCCATCGGCACCGCTACTTACACCGATACCACTGCGCTCGGGACGACGTACAGCAGCAACCCGGTCAGCGAATCGATTGGTGAGTACGTCGCTCCTGGCGCCGTCCGACACATCGCGGTCGATGACGATCGCTTGATGATGGCGGGCAACCGCTTCACCCAGGGAAGCGATGCGCGCGTGCAATGGACGCCGGTCGCCCTAGCATCAGGTGTCGGGAACGATGAGCGCATTCCGGCGACGACTGGCAACACGCTCGATCTCGACAACCTCGATGGCGGAGGCGTCACGATGATGATCGCCGGTGAGTCGGGCAACGTGTACGCCTTCAAAATGGAACGGACGTACAAGCTCACCCGTACCGGCATTCTGACGGATGCGTATCGCCATCACACGGAGAGCCATTCGCGCGGCGCCATCATTCGCGCGGCGTGTTCCGGCCACGCACGGACAGCCCAAGGATGGGCGCCCTGCGTCTATTTCGTCGATCCCGCGGTGGGACTGTGCCGCGCCTCGCGCGACGGCATTCAGGAACTCGGTGAGGCGGTCCTCGATACGTGGGAGGCGGCGGAAAAGGGTACCGCCTCGGTCCGCGGCCCGAGGATCGCGTACCACCCGACGAAGCGGCAAGTGTGGGTCGCCTACGGCGCGAATGGCAGCGACATCCCCAACAAGCTCCTCGTCTACACCGCGCGGTACGGTGGGTTCGCGATATACGAATCGCCGCTCATGGACAACGGGATCTACGGCGACATTGTGATGTATCCGGATGGCGGGTTGCCCCTCTTGCCCGTCATAGGCATGCTCAACCCGCCACTCGTGAAGTTCCCCGTGGATGCGATCACCGATGCGGGCCATCGGTATCGCGCGTACTTCCTTTCGCGCGCCTATCATCTCGGCATCTATCAGAAGTTCGGTGTCGTGGCGGGCTTGCTGTTCGCACGTGTCGCCAATTCGACGATCGGCATCAAGTTGATTCGCAACCTGGGGCTTGGCACCAACTCCGTGACCAAGAGCATTGCCTCCTCCGGCGGCAGTGAGACCCACGTCTTCAAGCCTATCGACGACGCGAGGATTTCCGAGTGCAACGTGGTGCAGTTTGAGATCGGCGACCCCTCAACCTTCTCCGGCTCCCAACTCGATCAGTCGTGGATTCTGGATGAGTACATCGCCAAGGTGCGATTCGAGGAAGAGAGCACGAGCTAATGCGCCTCGTCAATCCTTATCGCGAGGAGTTGCGCGGGGTCGGCGATTGGATGCTCACCCTGTGGGACAGCTTGCTCGCGTCGATCGCTGGATCTTGGGCCAAGGAACACACCGATGACGATCGGCACGGGCATGTCCATGCGACCACGCTGCAAGTCGGTCGCCTCAGCTTCTCGACGATCCTGACTCCGGCGCCGTTCACCTCGGCGACCATCCACAATTTCAACGATGAGCGGTTGCGCGACGCGGGCCTCCTCCGTCTCTCCACCACGCTCGCCGAATGCACGATCACCGGCATCCAAATTCCAGTTGATGAATTGGGCAACGTGCTCGATGGCCGCGTCCTCGTTATCGAGAATGCGTCGGACACCGGAGTCCTGATCTTAGAGCACGAACACACCGGCAGTACTCCCGCGAATCGCTTTGCCCTCCCCTACAATCCGGCCTCGGTCACCGGCGCGACGAACCGTTATTTCCTCCCGCCGAAGACGATGACCGCGATTGTCTCGGATTCCGCGGCGGCGCGATGGCTGTTGCTGTCACGCACGCATGACGAGGTGATGTCGTACGCGGAATTCGGGTCGAATCAGAACGATTACGCGCCCGCCAACTTTCGCGCGGCGCGTGTAGTGCGGCTAGTTCCCACGGCGGCGAATCTGACGATCACCGGGTTCAGCGCCACGAACATCTCCGCCCCGTCGCGTAAGACGATCATCAACGAAGGGATCTATCGGTTCGCGATCCTTCATATGAACACCGGCAGCACTGCTGCGAATCGTGTGCAGTGCCCGGCGGGTTCGATGTATTACCTGAATCCACGCGAGTCGGTAGACATCTACCGTGAGACGGATGGGACGTGGCACATCATCCTGAAAGCCGATCAGTGGGTGGACGTGCCTTTCGCGGCGGGGAATTTCACCGCGAGCGCGGGGTCATGGACCGTCACGTCGGACGATCAACACTATTTCGCTTACCAGATCGACGGCAACAAGATGACCGTCGATTTCGAGATTCACAACACTGACGTGAGCGCCGCGCCGGGGGAACTGAGGATCACGGTTCCCGCCGGGCGCACCATTGCCCGCGATGCGCGAAACCCGATCTCCGTGGCCGATGCGGGTACGTTTCAGATCGGCATATGCGTCGCGACGGCCGGGCTGACCCACTTGAAGTGTTACGCCAATGGCGCCTACGGGGGTTGGACGACCACCGCGGGGGATAACACGTATGTCATGGGTCAGATCACCTTCATGGTGGAGACGAGCTGTGCGACGGTGAGCGAACTGCACACCGATGCGGCCCATCAGGATACCGCGCACGCGGATGCGAGCCACAGCGACGTGGCCCACGTGGACACCACCCACGTCGATACCCACAACGATGTGGCACACGCGGACGCCGCGCACGGTGATTCGGCGCACGCCGACGCCCATAGCGATGTCGCGCACTCGGATGTCGCGCATGAGGACGTGGCCCACGTCGACGGCGCCCATCAGGACACCGCGCATCAAGACGTCGCCCACGACGATCAGCACGGCGACGAAAACATCGACTTTCAGGATGGGTTCATCCACCAAGATCAGCACATCGATCTGCACTTCGACACACCCCACACCGACGTGGCGCATGCCGATGCCTCGCACGGCGATTCCCATTCCGACGTAGCGCACGTCGACGTTGCCCATGCCGACACGCACAGCGATGCGGCGCATTCCGACTCGGGGCATTCGGATACCCCGCACTCCGATTCGCATTCGGACACGCCGCACGCGGACACACCGCACACAGATGGCGGGCACTCCGACACCCCGCACGCGGACGTTCCGCATACCGACGTCGGCTATCACTGCGACACGACGCACTCTGATATTTGAGGGTCATCATGGCGAATCTCGCAGACATCCTGACGCAAGCGATGCTGAATTCGGGATTGGCGCAATATCCCGACGCGAAGTTGTACAACGCCGCCAAACTCCTGTTGCCGGAAGAGCGGCCGATCGTGCCGGTGGAGATGGCCCAGGACGATTGGCGCACGAAACAGGGCGTGGAGGCGCAGTACTTCGGCGAGATCAACAAGTACAATCCCGATCGCCAGCGGATCACGGTGCAGCGCAAGGGAGACCCGTACAAGAAGTTCGAGAAGCAGCCACACCGGCTCGCGGGAATCCTGGCGCACGAAGCCGAGCACTCCAAACGCAACGATCCGTTTGAGGCGCCAGCTTACCGGAAACATAAAGAGGTGCTGTTGCGGCTTGGGGAAAAGGATAAGGGGTTCCTTACGGCAATGGACGCGGCGATCGCGCGGCACGAAGGTCTCGACGAGGAACAGCGGGTGAAAATGGCGAAAAAGGCCGCCATCGAACAAACGGCGAAAGCACCCCTCCCGCTCCTCCCGGTGCCCCGCTCTCCCCTTCAGGCGGCGTTTGCGCGATAATACCCGCCTAGGTGGAGGTGGGTATGTCCGATCTCGTGTTCTGGACGCTCGCGATGGTGGTGGCTGTCGTGTTCTCGTGGTTGGAAGGGAAAGGGAAGAAGGCGTAAGTAGTTACCCGTGCGGCATGGTCCCTGCACAGGGATCCCCGCATGCCAAACGGACGGGACGAACTCCTCGCGATCGCTGAAGTTCTCAAGAATCGTTTCCCTAATCTCTCGACGAAGGAAACGATCGCCCTCGCCTTCGACATCCTCGAAGCTGTACGCGTAGTGCAAGCTGCCCAGGTTCAGAAGTGAGTATCGAACTCCTTCCCCTCGGGCAGCGGTGCAATCTCAAATGCCCATACTGCTATGAGAATGCCATGCGCGAGGCAGGTAACGAAGACCCGATCGAAGGCAATTACGACTTCGACAAGATGTTCGCCGCGCTCAGGAACGAAGGGGTAGGGTCTCCCGATGTACGCGGCGGGAAGACAGGCTTTACCCTCTTCGGCGGCGAACCCCTCCTCCTTCCCTTAAAGGATCTCGAACGCATGTTTTCCTGGGGGAAGGGGTTAGGGGTACCCATCTCTATCCAAACCAACGCGAGCTTGATCACCGATCGCCACCTCGATTTGTTCGTTCAGTTCGGCGTGAGCGTTGGTGTCAGTATCGATGGACCGAAGGAATTGAATCGGCTGCGCGCGTCGGAGACTATCGAGGCGACGGATCGGACGACAGACTTATCGAATCAGGCGTTCTTGAAGCTCCTCGCGCGTGGGATCGGCGCGAGCCTGATCGTCACGCTGTCGACAGTGAACGCGGGCGCCGATGTCATCAAGTACTTGTCAGGGTGGATCGTCGAGCTGTACCACCGAGGACTTCGCCACGTCAATTTCCACCTCCTTGAAGTCGACGGCGACATCGCGCAATATGTCCTCCCGCCAGAAGAACAGATTGCCGCGCTCCGAAAGCTGCGATCCACCGTGCAGTCGTGTGCCGGGTTGCGCGCCATGCCCTTCGACAGCATGCGCGCTCTCCTCATTGGCGAGGATGAACAGAACGTCGAATGTATCTGGCACGCGTGCGACCCGTACACCACGAATGCCGTGCGTGGAATCGACGGCCAAGGGAATAGGGGTAATTGCGGGCGCACGAACAAGGATGGGGTGCCCTACGTGAAGGGCAGCGTCGCCGGGTACGAGCGGCAGCTCGCCCTGTACCTCACCCCGCAGGCGCATGGCGGGTGCCAGGAGTGCCGGTTCTTCTTCGCGTGCAAAGGCGAATGCCCAGGCACGGGCGAGGGAAGTGAATGGAGAAGCCGCACGACGCACTGCGCGAGCTTGATGGCGATCTTCGCGGATCTCGAACAGGAATTGATTGGGGAAGGGAAGACTCCGTTGTCGTCATCGTTGATGCGACCGGCGATCGAGGCGGCGTTGCTCCGCTCGTGGTCCTCCGGTCAGAATGTGAGCATTGGTGCGGCGTTGAGGCAAGGCGCCACCGGCAGCGGCATCGTGCCGCACGGCGATGTACCGCACGGAGATGTGCCGCACGGCGATCACACCGACGCGGAGAGGCCGGTACGGACGCACGGCGATCACGGTGATGCGGAGAAAGCGAGATCTTGATGCCCTCCGATCAGCCCATCACGAGAGAACAGGCGCGAAAGGTTCACATCGCTCTGAACGTGGCTATCCACCGTGTTGGTGGTGCCGCGCCAGCGTGCGACGGTGACGCGTGCGAAGTATGCGAGGTCATCATCCGCGAGCTGCTCGCCCAGGTGCAGGGAGACGGCTGGCAACCGATAGAGACTGCGCCGAAAGATGCCGATGTGCTGTTGTTAACACCCGCTCGCGGTGTTGTTCGTGGACGCTGGCAAACCGACCGATATGCTTAAGCAGCCAAGACCGTATTGGACGAACGACCGCGAACGCCTGTGGGGTGTAAATGCGACACGGCAGGACCAACCAACCCACTGGATGCCCTTGCCGCTACCGCCCGCTGACGGGAGGGAGACATAGATGGCTCCGCACAAGATGGCCGATTGCGTCGACTGCCGAATCAACAAGCGCATCCGCGAACTGGCGAAGGAGTCTTGCGGCGATTGCAGCTCGACCCCCTGCCCGTATTGTCGGAGCTTGCGCGTTTTTGGTCGCGCGGTGGCTCGGGCTGTCAAGCGTGAACTAGAGGCTGACGGGAGGGAGGGACAATGAGCGTATTTAAAAAAGGCGACAAGGTTGTGAAGATTCTGCGCGGTGGCGGTGTTGAAACTGCGACCATTCAATTCGTGAATGGCGTGAAAAAGGGAAAGGTGCTATTGGAAGACTCCTCGCTCGAATATGACGCAAAGACAGGGCAGGAAATCGACCCGGTCATTCCCGGCTTTTCATCACGCTTGGTGATGTTGGAAGAATAGCGATGACCAATCACCCGAAGCCTGCCCCCGCGCCGTCCTCCAGCACAGGGGGAGAGAAAGAGGCTGGAGCATTAGGCTCAGAGGAAGCGGCAGAAGCATGTCCAACGCCGAGTGAAGCTCCGGGGGATACTGGCCTCCCGGTATGCGCTGTCGAACAAACTGCGGGACGTAGCGAACCCCGCCAGCCTCTTTCTGTTTCCGCCCCTGCGTCCTCGCCGTCTGTGTTGGAGCAATTGGTTCTATCGCTTAAGCAAGATGTGGACGGAATGGTATGCGTAGAAGGTCCGCAGCCATGCCGAAAGTGCCGATTGGGTGCGCGGCTAAACCAACTTGCCGCCGCCCTCGCTGCCGCCGAGAGCCAGCGAGACGAGTATTGGGCTGACCTGTGCGAAGTCAAGGCTGGTAGCGGGGTGGTTCCACAAGCGCTCTATGACGAGGCTATGAAGCGTGCCGCTGCCGCCGAGAGCCGACAGCGGGAGTTAGAGCAGGAGCGGGACAAAGCAATAGAAGAACGCAACCGGACCAAGGCGTTTTTTGCCGATGCGAGTCCTAAAAGCCAAGCGGCCCTAGACAAGTTTATTGCGGAGAAGGAAGCCGCCGAAGCCCTCAGCGCCCAGCAGGCCGAGCGTTTAGGGGAACGCATTAAAGAGTTGGAAGATGCGCTGTTGTCTCAATGTTCGCTTTGCGCGCCGCCAAATCTCTATCGTGAGGATTACGACGAGCAGTGCTGGTGTGCGTTCAACAGCGGATTTAGAGACGACCACGACGAGACGTGCCAGCGTGCCAAGCAGGCTCTCACGAGAAAGAACTGACCACGCGTGATCCCCAGGGAAACAATCGGTAATCAGGAGAATTCGAGATGAAGAAGATGACTATGAAAGTGCTCTGTATCCTCGCATTGATGTGTGGGACGCTGGCCCTCGCCGAAACGACGGCTGAGGCGCAGTCAACGTGTTATCGCGTCCACGGTGTTGACACCGACGAAAACGGGTTCTATCGTATCTCCAACCCGGCGCAGACCATGCCCTACGTGGTGTTCTACTACGACCGCAGGGATGGCGGCATCCCCGCGCCGTACTGCTTCGATGCCCCGAACATCGGTATCCGAACATGGTATGACCTTGCCGACGGCCCCTGCTTCCACAAGGGCACGAAGGTCGAGTTTTACTGTGCCGATGGGGCCATCATGTACACAAAAGCAGGAATGGCCTTGCCGGAGAAATGCGGGTCATGGCATGCCCGCTACATCGGTTCGGAGTTGAAGGCAGACGGAGAACGCTTGGACAGCTTAGCGGGGAGCACATACGTCAACGGTCCGCCGTGCATCTACGCTGAGGAGCCGATCGATAGCTGTTCGGAAGCCTTCAGTATGGGGTTGGGCGGGTACTTCGATCCCTACACCGGCGAGTACATCACGTGCGACTCTCCGATCCTTGTGCCGATTGGCGTGCAGGGCAATCGCGAGGAAATCTTCCGCCTCACCTCCGCGAAGGATGGCGTGCTGTTCGACATCGATGGCGACGGTGACCTGGATCGGATCGGATGGACGCAGCGTGGCGTGCCGGTGGGATTCCTCTTCATCGATCGCAACAAGAACGGCCTCCCCGACAACGGCCGCGAACTGTTGGGGAATTACACGATTCCTGGCGTGTACAACGGCTTCCATGCGCTCGCCAAGCTCTCAGGGCTGGAAAACAAAGCCGCGTACATCGAGGAAGGGGACACGTTCTTCAAGGAATTGTTGCTGTGGGTCGACAGCAATCACGACGGCGTTGGACAGACGTCCGAGATCGAGCCATTCAGCAAGTACTACGTCTCGATCGCCCTCGGGTACGAGCCGGATAACTACCGGGATCGTTACGGCAACCAATTCGCGTTCAAGGGATTTGCGGAACGACGGGATCCGAGCGGTCGCGTGGATCCGTTCAAGAACCCGATGGCGCACCGGGCGCGGTTCCTCAACATCTACGACGTGTTCTTCGTGAAACAGCAGTAAGGGAGAGGGAGGCGACGATGCCGATAGACACCATTCAACTCGCGCGCCTCCCTTTCCGTCTTCCTGAATGGGCGCCGCGCGTCACCTGGGTCAGCCCGCGCGCTCGTGAAGTGTGGGAGGGGAGGATTCAGGCGATCAGTCAGGCGTGGCAGGGGGATGGCGTGGAAGTCGAATCGGTGCGGCGCGGCATCCGTCGCATCGCCCTCGTCACTTACCCCGACACCCGCGTCACGCGGAATCAACTGTGCGAACTCCACATCGCGCGAGTCCCGCTCAGTGACGGTTACACGTCGGCGTCCGTTCCGCTTCGCGCGGGACAGGCGCAAGCGACGCGATGTGCCGTCGCGGCCGATGGGAAAGATGCATGGGCGTTCAAGAAGGCATACGACGAGGGCGACAATCGCGCGCAAGCCGATCTCCTCGGTTACCCCTCGTGCTGCACGGAATTCTTCGAACGCGTGTGGATGAAGGAACGATGGATGGATCCGATGTGGAGGTATGCAACCAGCATCCCCATTGATCCTGTCCAAACAGACGCGCAAGGCAACAGCACAGCGATGCTCCACGACAAAGCCGGGACCATCGTCAATATGCTGTGGCGCTACCTCGGTCTCCGCCCGGTCTTCCACCTTCCCTGCACGCCGCGCTGCTCGCGGAGCAAGGAAATCGCGTCGGCGCTTCTCGCCCTCTTCCCCGATCGCGAGCGCGAGTGGATGCAGGAAATCCTGTCGTGGCCGGTCGAATGGACGGCTCTGCACGGTATTGGGGAAATCCGTACGCCCATCCTTCGCGCCAACTTTGCGACCGATGCCACCGCGCACAAGCTGACGATCATGTACCTCGGCACCGGGTATCCGAAAGAGGGAGCGACCGGGACGAAGTTCCCACTCCGATCGTTCGATGACGCGGTGGAGATGACGTTCTACAAACCGACTGAGAAACAGAAAGAGTTCTTTGAAGCGAAGAAAGTGGAGTTTCCGCGTGTGCCGTGGAAGGGTAAGGGCTTTACGTTCGATTCGAAGGGATCGGGACGCGTAACGACGCCGTACACGGCGCAGTACGACGAACTCTCGACGCTCACACCCGAGCAAGTCAAATTCCTTGAAGACCGCAAGATGAAGCCGTCTGATCTCGCGATCCCGCGCAAACCGTACGGCTATCACCTCGGCGATCCGAAGCTCAATGGTTTCCAATCACGCGAGGTGATGAACGCGGCGCATACTGTTCTCGTCGACTTCATCCACGCCCTTCCTTCTACCGTCACCCTCAACACGGTCCTCGACCTAGGATGCGGCGACGGTACCCTCCTCGCGAAGATCGGAGCGAAGCGGCGGTACGGCGTCGAGTACGACGAGGCCCGCGCGAGGGCAATGGTCGCCGGGATCGATCACATCACGATCAGCCGCATCGATGTGTTCCTGAGTCGGTACACGCACATCATCGGTACCGGCGGCCGACCGGCGGATCTGACTCTCATCGCGCTCGAACGTCTCGAAGAGCAACCAACCCTGATCCCTCTCCTTGTCGGGTACCGCCTCCTCGTTTACTCCTACGCTCCGGATGAGTTCGCCGCGCGCTGTTGCAAAGTCTTCGGCGAAGATCGGCGCGGCACGAAAGATCACCGGCTGAACGACGCGTGTTCCTTCATTCTCTTCGATCCCTTGCAGTAAACTAGTCTTGGTAGGGGCGTACCGTCGGGCGGGAGTCTACCCGCTCATGGCAACGTCCATCACAACGAACGATCCGTACGCGCCGCAGAAGCCGGAACAGCAGCAACAGCAGCCGTACGGCTCCCCGCTTCAGCAGGCGTTCGATCAATCGAACATGCCAACTGGCGTGATGCCGTCCACGCCACAGCCGCCGGGCACGTCGACCGCGCAGCCCCAAACCCCCCAACCCCAAACCCCCCAACCTCCTGGCAACGCGCCGAGCGGCCCCGATCCGTTCGCCGCGATGGGTGGAGGGGTGTGGACTGGCTCACAGTGGGTCGACAAGAATCACCCGCTCGCGCAACAGCAAGGCGGCGTGTCGCCACAGACCCCGCAGCCGCCGGGCGTGCCGGGCGCCCCGACACCACAGAGTCTCGCGACGTCGAAGCTCGCGGAATACATCAGCCAATCGGACACGATCGATCGCAACGATCCCTCCTTCCGCTCGATGGTGGATCCGGGGTTGGCGAATATCGAACGGAACCGGCGTACCGCCATCGATGAAGCGGCCGAAGCGGCGGGTGCGCGCGGCGCCGATCTGTCCGACGTCGAACGTCGCGTGATCACGGAGCGTGCGGGGCAGCAAGGCGGGTTGCTCGAATCCCAAATGGCGTCGCGCGAACTCATGGCGCGCCGCGAGCGCACGATGCAAGCGATCTCTGCTGCCCTCGCGGAAGGGAATTCCGAGAAGGCGCGGGCGCTGCAACTCCAACTCGCGCAGCTCGAAGCCGCCGTCCGCCGGGAATCCACCACGGCTTCCACCGGCCTCGGCTCACGCGATCTCGACATTCGCGAACGCCTCGGCATGCGCGGTCTCGATCTCGATGCGATGCGTATTCTCTTCGCCGACAAGCAATTCGGTCAGGATCTCGGCTTCCGGATCGGGTCGACCGAAGCACAGTTGAACAACGAAGCGTTGCGCGCCGCGTTTGGCGGCTAAGGTGACGTATGACGACCGTTCCGAACGACGAATACCAAAACGAGGCGTTGCGGCAGGCGTTTGTGCCGGGTGACTTGGGACCGTATCAACCCAGGCAGGATTACAAGCCGCAGATCGGCAACCCCGCAGAGCAGGCAGGAGGAGGAGGCGGTACAGGTGGCGGCGCACCTGATTACCAATCGGTCTTCATGAAGGCCGCCAGGGAAACAGCGGGGACGCCGCAGGAACGGTACAAGGCATTGCAGGAGAGCCTTAGCGGACAAGGCTTTCAATTCCAAACCAACACGCCGGGCCAACGCCGCGGGCGTGTGAAGGCACCGGACGGCAACGTGTACGACACGTGGTTGAACGAAGCGAACGATGCCGCCTTTCTCGGCGACGGGAAAGGCGTGACCGGCGACTTCGGATGGCTGCATCGCGGACACGAAAGCCAATCGGATGGCGGCGGATGGAGCTTCGGAGGCGGCGGTGCTCCTGGCCCTTCACCGATGCTTGGCGGCAGCGGCGTGGATCCTGCCCTCCTCGGGGGTGGTGGGTTCTTCGATCAATTGATGGCGCAGCTCGCGTCACAGGGCGGACCGAATGCCGCACTGCGATCCGCGTTCGGCCAATAAGAGGATACGACAATGGGTTTCTGGACAGGGCTTGCGAAGGTCGGTCTCGCCGCTGCCGCACCCTTTACGGGCGGCGCGACGGCGGCTTTCATCCCGGCGGTTGATGCCATCTCGGGTGTCACGAGTTCCCTCGCCCAAGGTGCGGAGAAAGGGCGGCAGCAGAAGAACGTTGCGGCGGCGTCCGAAGCGGAATTCAAGGCGCGGCAGGCGGCCGACGTCGAGAACGCGTTGCAGAACCGCGCCGCGCTCGAATTGCGGCAAAAGCAGTTCGGCGCCGACGAGATGCGGAACAACTACCGTTCCGCGCTCCAAGCCGCCTTCGGCAAGAACGTGCAAGACGTCGCGGTCAACCGGCCCGCGGGCATTCCAAATATCTCGTTCGCAGGCGGCTCGCGTCCCTCTGCCCTCGGCCCTGAAGGGCGCGCCGCCGCGGCGCTGATGTTCGACAAGTCGATGGGCAGCATGCGTGACGGTACCTCATTCACGCCCCTTCCCGGCATCGAGCGAGTCGCGGCGCCGCAGTACAAGAACGCGGGATTCTTCGAAAACCTCATGGGTGGGATTGGTACCGCCGGTAAGGGGATCAAGACCGCGCAGGATAGCCGGAACGAGCAGGAGAATAACAGTCTCCTCCAATCGATCATGGAGGGTTTGCGGACCAATGCTTCCGCGCCCTCTGCTCCGGCCGCTTCACAGGCCCCTCGTACGAACCAAGGTATTTGGGACAGCGTGAGGTTCTAAGATGCCCATTTCGTGGACCACCGCGTTGATGGATCAGGATCGGACGCTCGAAGGAGCGTTGGCGAGGCGGAAGCTCGCTCAAGATCAGATGTTTCGCTCCCTCGTTGAAGCGGAGAATCAGCGGGCGACCCGCACGCAAGAAGAACATCAGCGCAATGTCCTCGGCGAGAACACGCGGTTGCGCGAGGCACAGCAAGCCGAGACGGCGCGGCGCAATGCGGAGGTTGCCGACGATCGGGAGATCGCGCAGTACATGTCCGCGATCGGCATGCTCGAACCCGGCGCCCCGGTCGCCGATCCCAAGTTGTTGGAGTTCGCCAACCGCCGTGGGTTGGGGGCGCTCTTCGAGACAGGCGAGGGCGGATCGAAGTTCAAGGGGACGGCGGCGCAGCTCGCGGCGAAGGCGCGGCTCGAAGATGCGGACAAGGCGCGCGCCCTTGCCGAAGAACGCGAGGCTCGAATGGCGCGGGCGACCGAAGCCAACATGCGCCTTCAGAACGCGCAACTCGACAATCAATTGCGTCGCACCGCGATTCAGGAAGCGCGTGAGAAGCGGCTCGCTCAGGCACAACAGAACGTCACGAAGCTGACCCCGCAACAGCAGATCGCGTTCCGCGCGGTCCTCAAGGCCAAACAGGACAAAGCGAGCGAGCAATCGGGCGGCCTCTTCGGCACGGGTCTCTTCGCCGACGAAACCGATCCGTTGGATTTGGTCGAGCAGGCGTACAAAGAAGTCACCGGTTCCGCCATCCTCTCCCCGGCTCCGCCACCGGCGCCGGACGCGAAGGGTCAAGGCACAGGGAAGGGTAATAACCCTGCTTCCCCGGCCCCCGCTCCGGCGCCGAAGGTCGAGCCGCGCGTGATCGCTCCTGGCATTTCCGTCACCCGGAGGCAATAACATGCCCGAGGGGAAGCCGTACATCTACGACATCGATACGCCGCACGGGAAGTTCACGGTCACCTCCGATCGCGAACTCCCCGATTCGGATATCCTCAGCGCCGCTCAGAAGTTCGTGCAGGACGAAAGCGACAACTCGATCATGGGTCGAGTCCGCGGCGACCGTGCGGTGCGTACCGCCCAGGCAGGCGGCAAAGTCCATCCCTTCGCGCTTCTCGGCGCCGGTGTCGGCCGCGGTGTGACCGATCTGGTTTCAGGTACCGCCAACCTCGTACGTTCCCTCCCTGGCACCGTGAAAGACATCGCCTCGAACGTCATGGAGGGCCACGGCGCGGCGACGGTGCGCGGGTTCGGCCAAGGCGCGCGGGAAGGGGCGAAGTCGCTGACGGATATCAGTGGACAACTCGGCGACACCGACAAGTCGGAACCCGCGTTGACGCGCGTCGGCCGCGTGGGCGCCAACACCGCCCTCCTCCTTGGCGCCAAGCCCGCCGTGCAAGGGGTTCGAGGGGCAATGGCCTCACGTGCCGCGGCGCGTGCCGCGACGCAAGCCGAACTCCGCGCCGCCGCTCGACAGCTCGCCGGGGATATTCCGGATGAAATGGTGGCGGCAGGCATGGGCGGTCCCGCGCCGGTGCGTCCCACGCTTCAGACAGGTACCGGCGTCCCCCGCCCGGCGGCTATCTCAGCGACGGGGCAACCCATCGGTAACGTTCGCCCAGGAATGACCGGGACGGCGACAGGGGGCAGTGTGCCTCCTCCGTCCTCGCCTCCTATCCCACCCGGCTTCGGACAAACCGGCATGGGCATTCCGGCGCGGCCTCAAATCCTCGGCGGTGGGGGGTTCTCCTCCCCGGCGGTCGCTCGACCGGGACCGCGACCCGTACCTCCGGCCGGGAGTCGTATCGCTCCGGATCAGGCGCGGCCCGCGGCTCAGCCACCGAAGACGAATCCGGTGACGACGATCGGTGATGCATTGGAAGAGATGGGGAAGAAGGCGGATGACGTCCCGACCGCTCCGCCGGTGGACAAGCCACGCTTCGCCCCGACGACCGAACAGCTCACCGCTCGCGCCTCTGCCTCGAAGCGGGCGCCGGTCGCGGGCAAGGAATTGGATGACTTCATCGCCGGTCGGTACAAGGATTTCACCGGCGAGGTGCCCTACGACAAATTGGTCAAGGATCTGCGCGATCAATTCGGGAGCGAACGCGCGGCCAGGATGCTCGGCATCACGCGCGAGGAAGTGAAGAAGCTGGCGCCGGGACCGAGCAAAACCCCCGCCCGCGGCCGGGATGCGATCGCGGAAGCGGAGCGCAAGGGGCGGGTCGGGAACGAGCGCGGCGCAGTGAACCCGAAAGTCCTCTTCCCCCTCGCCGGTGCGGGCGCGGGAGCGGTGGGTGCGACCCTGATGGACGATGAAGGCGGGGATGCGGCGATCGGCCGCGCCCTCCTCGGCGGGATCGGTGGCGCGGGCCTTGGGGCGTTTGCCGCCAATCCGGGTGGCATCGCGAGAGGGTTGGGTCGCGCTCGCGTCGAGAGCATGCTCACCGGCGCCGCCATCCCCAAGAACCTCGCGACCGCAGCAGGTTCGGCGATCACCTCGACCCTCGAAGGCACGGGTACTTCCCGCTTCGCCCCGATGCGCGAGATGTTCAACCCGGTGAAGAACGCGAAGGAGTTTGCCCAAGCGTGGAAGAATCCGGCGCCGCATCAGACCGGGTTTGTGATGTCCGGCCAAGGTGCCAAATCGGCGTTCGCTCCCTCGCGTGTCATCGGGGCGATTGATGAAACCGCGCAGCGTGCGTTGCGCCGCGCCGGGGTAGGGCAAGAGAACATCGATCGCATGTTGCTCACCGCGGAGAACGATCTCTCCGCCCTGGGTGCCAACACGCCGGTCGGCCGCTGGTTCCTCCCCTTCCAGCGCACTCCGGCGAATGCGGTGAGGGAAGGGTTCCGCGAGCTGTCCGGCCTTCATCCAGGCTCGGGCAAGACCGCGATGCAGCGTGCGTTGACGGTCGGCTCGGTTCCGGCGGGTGCGGCGATCGGTGAGTGGACACGCGGCAATCCGAAGCAACGCGGGTTGCTTGCCGCCATCCTCTTGGCCTCCCTTGGGTCGCGTACCCTCCCGGCCACGATTGCCGCATCATCGGTCGCGGGTCGGCAAGTCGTCGGCGGCATGTCGCCGGTTCCCGAGATGGCGTTCGATCTCCGCTCCGGTACCGGTTTCCCGCCCGCGGGTGTCAAGTTGTGGCAACGTTTGATGGATTCGAAATAACGACGAGACGATCATGAGAGCACGACCCACGCGGGAGACAACGGCTATGAATGGGACAAATGGGATCACCTACCGGTGGGTGGTGGGATTGACGATTGCCGCGCTCGGCGTCGTGTTCTCGATCGTGCTTGCGCTCGGCGCCTACACCTTCACCACGGCAATTGGCGCGCTGCAAGATCGGAATCAAGCCGTTGAAGCGCGCATCAAAGCGCTCGAAGACCGGCAGCTCCCCTCAGCGGAGCGTATGGTGAACATGGAAGGCACGATCAAGACGATCGATGTGAAGGTGGATAACCTGAGTACCGAGGTGAACAAGCTCAGTACTCAGATCCAGTTGGACAGGCAGGCGCGTCAGTCGTCCGGCGGGAGCAGGTAAAGCGCAATCGCCCACGGGGAAAAGAGCGCGATGCCTAGTTCCCTGGCGGGATCTTCACGGGATCCCGTCCAATCGGCGTAGAGGTTGATCCCCCTCCCCCACCCACTCCCCCACTCCTCTGCTGATCCCCACGGAACCGCGGCCCCGGTTTCTGCGCGACGGTTTCCACCCGCTGTTTGGGAATGTACCAGAACTCTTGGTAACGGAACCACGCCACATGCTTCAAGAAGATTGATTGCCGGTCTCGCGTGTTCGGCTTCGTCGCCCGCTCGATGTAGAACTTGGGCATCTCCACGTCCAGCGGATCCGGTTGCCAATCCTCCCCCGCCCCCTCGGGTTTCAGCAGCGGATCGATCAACTGATCCCCCTCCTCCAAGGTGTACGTGTGCCCCTCCCCGTAATTGAAGTACACGCTCAGGCGGCGTTCGAACTTCGCCCCCGGCGTGTCCGGCCCAATGACTTCGTTGTTGTTGCCGAATCCGGAATCGATTGACATGATCCTTGACCTTTCGACGGAAGAGCAGTGCTTTGCGAACGATCTCCGCGCTCTCGGGATCGGCGATCGCGATGAAGGCTTCCAAATCCGCCTCCGCTTTCGCCGACAAGCCGATCAGTGCATCGATATCCTCCCCGGTGCGGAGGTGATATTCGAAGAGGAAACGCGCTTCGACGAGTGCGGATTCACCTCGTTCATGAACGGCCATGTTTGTCGCGGATCGCACGGAAGATCCGCCGCGAGGTTTGCCGTAAGTCTTCGAGCTGGCCCTCGTGTGAGTAGAGGGTGTAATCCCACAAATTGTAGTCGTCGAGGGCGGTTTCGCTCTCGTGGTTGGGATCGCGGTCGGTCGCGATCATCGGCTTCTCGTGGCGATCGAAGCGCGAGACCTTGACGCGGACATCGCAGAACTCCGCTTCGTTCAGGAAGCGCATGTCAGGGATGAGGATGTACTTCTGCGGTAATTCCTCAGCGGTGTGACGCAAGAGATTCACCCAATAATCCTCCCTCCACTTGCGTTTCTCCACGCCGACGCGTTGGAGGAGGGGGGCGTCTTTGGTGGTCATGCCGTACTCGCAGCGGCAGAGGACTTTGAGGCCGTCCGCGAACCCGAGGACCGCGGTATCCTCCGGGTAGAAGTTGTGGATCGCGTACGCCACCTCGTTCTTGCCCTGGCGCGCCTTGTACCCGATACCGATGAAGATTTTGTCGCTCATGACCCTAGAGCTGTGATGGCCGCCGCGATATCCGAGACGCACAGCGATGGAACGTGATGAATTCGCGGGAGGTGATGAAAGATTGTCGAACGCTTGCCCGCGACGATCACGGGTTTGTTCGCATGTAACGCGAACCCGGTCTCGACCGCCTTGCCTTCGCTGCGGCAAATGTTCAAGACGACGAGCACATCGGCCGCTTCGATATCGTCGAGATCGTTCTGAGCTTCGCGCGCCAGGATTTCAGGATCCTCGGAGTCACCGTGGAAATCGATCCAACGGCTCGTGAGTTCGAAACCCTGGTCGCGTAAACCGGCGGCGACGAAACCCGCGTCGATCTTGTGTTCCCACGGCGCGGCAACATAGACCTTCATACTGTGCTCCTGACTAACATGCTGGTTGCTTGCCCACCTTCCACGCGCAGGTAAACATCCGCGTCCCACACGCTCCCGGTCCGCCCGTCGAAAATCATTCCCCGCTTGAAGAAGACCGCGTGCTGTTTCCCTTTCGCATCCTCGATCGCCAGAATCCCCACGTCCTCACTGTCGTCGCCGAGATCGAACGCGCGGATCTCCATCAACTTCAACCCGCGGCGCTTGGCGGCACGCTTCAGCTCGTGCCAATTCACACCTTCGGTCAAGAGCGTGGGTTTCACTTGGGCGATCGTCACGAGGGCTTGGGTGTAGGAGATGCCCGCGAACATCGCGAAGGCGGCCACGGTGCAGTCGTTCGCGCCGTCGTGTTGGTGAACGAAGTGGACGATGGGTTGGTCGAGCATCACGCCACCTTCTCCGGCTCAACGCCGTAGATGTTTTCGAGGGCTTGCCCGGCGTAGTCGACGTTCAGCTCGATACCGATGAAGGAGCGACCCAGGCGGCGCGCTACCATGCCCGCGCGGCCGGAACCACAGAAGGGATCCAGCACTACGCACGGCTCCGCGTCGACGATCGGCGCCACTTCGCTATTCGGCCCGTCGTACACGCAATCGCACGCGGGTTGCCATCCGATCGTCTTCGTCCCCCGCTTGAAATTCGGCCGATAGTTCGTGTGCCCATCGGTCCGTCCTGTATCCGCGGCTGTCCGCGCCCGTGCCTCTTCGAACTTCGCTTTCACGTCGTCCGGAATCGGCTCCTTTTCGACGAGGCGGCGATAACCCACCCCGCAGGCTCCGCAGCAACCACCTCCGCTGGTTCCGGCGAGGATGCAGGGCTCGACGAGACGTTCGGGGAAGGTCGCGAAATGGCCGCCGCGGTAGGGTTGGACGGGGATTGACCAGACAGCGGTGGGATCGGCCCAGACGTCTCGCTTCTGCCGACCACCCCCTTTTCGAACACTCTCAAGAATCCGACGTTTAGAGGCAGAGGGTAATTGGGCGTTGGCGTTCGCGTAGTCTTTGGTTTCCTGGCCGGTGTAATCCGTGCGGGCTTCTTTGAGCGTGCTCTCCGCGTAGGGTTCTTTCGTCGCTTCGATGTCATAGAAGTACCGCTTGGACTTCGAGAGGAGGAACATGTACTCGTGCGAGCGCGTGGGCCGGTTGGTCACGCTCTCGGGCATCGCGTTCGGCTTATGCCAGATCACATCAGTGCGGAGATACCATCCCCAATCACGAAGAGCGAAGGCAATTTGCCAGGGCATCCCAATGAGATCGCCATCTTTGCAGTCACCCGGAATACCGAGTGATTTCCGTTGTTCGATGTTGAGGCGCTCTTTTGAACTGCCTTCCTTTTTCACGCCCGCCGTTTCGGAGCGAGCGTAAGCATCGCCGTAGTTGAACCAAAACACACCGTCATTTCGGAGAACGCGATGCACACGCGCCATCACATCAACGATCACTTCCACGTGTTGCTCGAAAGTCGGTTCGCTCCCGATTTCCTGAGATCCCGCTTGATAGTTCCGCAGGCCCCAGTACGGGGGCGAGGTGACCCCCATGTGGACAGACTGCGCGGGTAAGGTGTCGAGCACCTCGCGCACGTCGCCGATCCGGATGTCGACAAAGGGATCCATGATCAGCAGGTCTTGTTGTGCTTGTAGGGTCGGGTCGCGTTGAAATCCATCTTCGCGAGTACCGCTTCCCCGATCCGGAGCTTCCGTTCCCGCGCCGTATCGAGGACGCGGATGATCACGTCGGCGAATTCCTCTTCCTCCGCGGTGAATTTGGGGATGTGATCGCTCGGCGGGTTACCGTGCCGATGACCTTCGAGGGCTTCGGAGAGTTCAGAATGTATGAGGGCGAGCTTCTCGCCGAAGTTGGGTTCGGAGAGCTTGGCGATCGCAGCGTCGAGGATTTGGTTATCGATTTCAACAATCACCGAATCTTTGATCGCGCGAGCGTTACGCAGCTCCAAGCGGCGGCGTAACTCGTTAAGCTCGCGTACTTCTTCGGGTGGATCGTAGAACCCCGCGGCGTGCGAGTTCTCATTGCACGCATCCGCCAGGATGTTCAGAGCCGCCAGCGCGCGATTGCGATCGTGCATGTTGGTGATCGTGCGTTCACTCATCTCCATATCCCTCACATTCGCGAGTGGGTTCACCGTGTTCCCCGCTGATTCAATTTCTTCAATGCGCGGTACAGCGTCCACGTGCGTCGATATGCTCGCGTTCCTCGCCGGATCGGCATGCACGTTCCGTTCACACGTTTCGGAAACGATTCGCGAAGAGCGAGATACTGAAGGGCAACGTGCGCTTGTCGCCTCTTTACGACGAGGAACGGATAGATCGAACGTAGGAAGCGTCCTGCCTCGCGCGACTTCACCCGCAATTCGTAAAGTTGACGTCTCGAAGGAAACCGACGCTGCGCTTTTCGCAGACATCCGCCGTACTGATCCTGCAAAAGTTTCAGAATCGGTCGGTAGATGTTCGCAACAACGATCGTTAAGTGATGGGACGTACGGTGATTCGCGAGCGAGAGGGTTATACAACCCTCTCCATCAACGAAGCCAGCCACGTACCTTGCGTCGAGAACCATGTTCCAATACCTGCCGCGAGCCAACCAACCGTCCTGAGATTCACTTGCCACTTCCCGTTCCTTTCGAGTTGCGTGGCCGCCATCAGGACATCGGTCGCCGCGAACCCGCTCACCTCGGCGTAGGTATTCCAGCTTTCGAGGAACGAGGAACTGACCGCGCCGATGCACTTGGTGATCTTCGCGCGGCGCTTCAGGCCATCCCTCGCCACCTTCCACATCGGAATGACCATCGGCTGATGGTAATGACCAACTAAGTAGAGGTGGCTATCCCCGCTGGTCATGAAGCGGTGCAAGTTCTGCGCGACCGTGCCCTTCGTCCTGGCGCCGCCAACACCGTGCCACATCTGGATCTTGAATGGGGTGTGGGCGCCGTAGTGGACGTCGATGAATTGCTGACCGGCGGAATAGGGGATGCGGAGGAGCATGGAAATCAAGTGCCCCGTATCCCCGAAGGAGGGGATGCCGCGGCGCTCATGGTTCCCGCCCACATACCCGAGCACGCGGTGACGGAGCGGGCTGAGGATTTCCACGAGCTTGTACACCTGGGATTGCGGATCCCCGAGCTGTTCGAACGGCGACCCAGGGGAATGGCTCGCCCACAGATCCGCCATGTCGCCGCCAAACAGGCAGAAGCGATTCGGCTCGGCTAGGATCCAATCCCGATATTCGATGACGCGTTCCAACTTGCAGGCAACGTGACCGAATTGGAGATCGGTGATGTGGATGAGCGTGATGCCGTCGCGGTATGCTTTTGTGTCGGGGACCGTCCACGACAAATATTTGGTCTGATGGCCGTACCGCATGCCCTTTTCAGCCTTCAGGACATCCGGGGGTTGGAGCTTCCAGATTTTGTCGAGCACATCCTGTGCGTCTTCGTTCTCGATCCGAGGAGTGGGGGCCATGAATTAGATCCTTGTCGCGTTGAGGCGCGCGTTCAGTCGGAGCCAGCGCATGAAAGTACGGCTGCGTTCGCGGTGTTTGTCGGAATCGACCCACCGCGCGTTGCGTGCCTTCCCTTTTGCTGACTGGTTGTATTTCCGACAAGCCGCCTTCCCTCTTGCCGATTCGTTGAACCGCCGCCGAGTCGCTGTGCCCTTCTCACCCTGTTGGTAACGCTTCCGACACGCTTTCCCTTTCGCCGACTGCCAGTACCTCCTGAGCGTTGCCTTCCCACGCGCCGACTGCCGGTACCGTTTGTGCGTCGCCTTCCCTTTCTCGCTCTGCCAGTACTTCCGCCGCTGTGCCCTACGCCGCGCTTCGGAGATCGGCGCAGAGCGAGAGGATTTCGTCGGCGTAGGCTTGCGGGATCGGTGCTTGCCAATTCCCTTGCCCCCCGTTGTACGCCGCGCACGCTTTGTGCTCATGGCCGCCGCTCCATTGCAGCAAGTACCGCAGGTACTTCCCTCCCCAAAACAGACTGTTCTCGGGCACGAAGAGGAGTTCCGGCTCACCGCGAAACCCGAACTGGAATGCGGTGGTGTACATCACTTGCATCAAGCCATAGCTCGATGCGATCCGCCGCGGGATCTTCCCCTTCCATTCCGGCTTCCCTTTGAGGTAGCGGTTGTAGAATCCTTCCTCGAAGCGGAAGGCATCGGCGCGCGAGAGATAGGAGACGCCATTGATCACCTTGCGCGTCTCCTTGATCGTGATCGCCTCCACCAAGTCAGGATCGAGACCGAGTTCGGTGCTCACCTTCACGATGAGCGCGGCGTAATCCGTGCGACGCGTCACAGTAGTCGTCATGGTTGTGTTGGAGGAACGGTGTGCAGATTGCGTGCCTATTGCCCAGGGGTGAGGAGCGCGCGGGCGAAGGCTTGGCACGTGAGGCAGAGGCCGACGTGTTGATCCACTGGCAACGGATTCCAACAAACATCTTTCCCGTTTGGCTTCGCGGTGCAGCGTGCGACGTAACGGGTCCGACCGAGACGTGAGCGGCGCCGCTTCGGGAGCAAGTGACCACGGCGCGTGATCGCCGAGCGCCGGAAGATGCCGGGTACCAACATGACTATTCCCCTTCCCCTTCTTCGCTGCCTTCACCCTTCGCCTTACGTTTGCGGACGTTCACGTAGGTGTAGGGAGTTTTCTTCGTGCAGGCGTCGACCGTCTCGCCCGCGACCCCGGCGAGGATGAGCGCGGCACGATCGATGTGGGAATTGTGCGAAGGGACGACAGTCGCCGAGTAGTCGTCAAACTTCATCTTCTCCTCGCCCTCGCCGAGCATGAGATCGATGATCTGTTCGTCGAGCTTCTTGATAATCTCTTCGTCAGACTTCTTGCACCGTTGAAGGCGGTAACGTTCGGCCACCAACCCATCGATTTGTTCGCGGACATCCATGTCAGTGTTCCTTCCGAATGTGCTGTTGCTCGCCGTGTGCGATGTTGATGAGGACGTCGACGTCCAGGTCCAAATCGTCGCGCCTCCCCATCGGCACCTCGCACAGATAGGTGATCACCCGAAGGGCAAGCGCGGTGTTGTCGTTCAGCCCGTACCCGTGTTTGGAGAGGAGCTGTTGGATCGCGGTGATCTTCCCCCACGCGGTACCCCGATCTTCATCGGATAGCGGAACTTCATTCCCCAGGAGCGACACGCGTTCGCCTCGCTTCCCGCGCACGCTTGTTCTTCGCGCGGCGCATGCGATCCACACGACGCAGGCGAGCACGTTCCGCACGGATGACTTCGTGGATGCCGTCCGATCCGAGCTGCGTGATGTTCGAGAGGATCGATTGCAGGAGGTTGCGGATCGCGCGCAATTCGACGGCGCACTGGACAGTCGACGCGGCGTTGATCTGATTGAGTGTCCACTCTCCGTTGTCGTCGGACTCCCACGTACCCCATCCCGTGAGTGCCATCTGCTCGGTTGTCTGATGCTTCTTCGCCATCTATAGCTCCGACCATCGCAATCCCGTATCACCCTTGCATGAGATCGGGATCGCAAATTTCCACGGTGCCTGTACTTCCCACAGAGCGCTGTGCATGATGCGATCCACGTCCTCATACGCATCCCATTGGAATTCCACCCACAAGGCATCGTGAATCTGAAGCAGGACTTCGACCCACACCCCTTTCGCGCGGAGGGCGGCGAGCTTGCGATCGACCACCGCCATCCATCGCTTCACGATCCCTTGCGCGCCGGATTGGATAGGCGTCGCTTGCGCTTGGCGCAACGCTTCCGATCGGGTGTATTCATCGACTGCGTTGACCCCTTCCAAGTAGCGGAGGCGATCCCACATGTCGCGTACATACCCGTGAATCTGCGCTTGCTGCTGTTTCCCTTTCAGGTACGCCGACGCTTGGGGATACCCCTCGTGCCACTTCTCCAGCACCTCGCGGCACATGCCTTTCGTCCAATGCGTCGCGCCGTTCTTGTGGAGCTGATCGCACAACCCGAACTCAGTCATGCCCATGAGGATGCCGAAGTTGACGGCCTTCGCCGTGTAGCGCTGTTCCTTCGCTTCCCCTTCCCCGGCATCGACGCGGCGCGCCAAATCTTCGGGTGGGATGTTGTAGATGATGTTCGCGGCCGTCAGGATGTGCTTATCCGCGCCGCTCGCGAACTCTTCGAGCATGGTCTCGTCGCCCGAATCGATCGCCAGGGTCCGCATCTCGATTTGGTCTAAGTCCCACTCACCAAACAGGTGACCATCCCGCGCCATGAACCCGTGCCGAATCTTCTTGTGCCGCTTGCCGTGTTTCGGGAAGGCCAGGAGGTTGGGTTCCTTCGCCGCGAGTCTGCCTGTATCGGTGCGAGTGAGGAGGATGTTCGGGTAGAGGATGTTCTGCTCGTCGAGGAATTCTTCGATCTTGTCCGCGTACGTCCCCTTCAACTTGACGATCTGCCGACCCTCAAGGATGAGATCCACCGCACGCCGCTTTTCGAGCGGGATATCGAGGTTCTTGCTGATGCTTTCGAGGAGCTTCTTGCTCGTCTCGGGGCGCGGCTCCTTCTTCGCACTCCCCTTCGTCTTCTTCTTCCACGGCAACCTGAGTTGCGAGAACAACCACTCCGCCACCTGATCGCCGCTCGACGGATTCACCTCCCACCCGGCCATCTCGTGAATCTGCCGTACCGTCTCGTCGTATTCCCGTTGGAACGTCGCCGACAGATCCTTCATGTACGGGAGATCGACGAGGATCCCGGTCTCCTGCATCCGACCGATCATCGGAATCACCGCATGGTCTGCGGTGAGCGGTCCCTCCAATCCCCGCGCGGCGATTTGCTGATCGAGGTAGGGGTTGATGCGGAGGGTCGCATCAGCGTCGGCCGCCGCGTACTGGATCGCCTCATCGAGCGGTACATCGTCGAGGGTCGGCTCCGCCATCTCGCCAACCATGTCGAAGTCGTCTTGTAGAATTTCCCGCGCCCGACAATCCTTCCACCGAGCGCGGAGCGGCTTCTTGGCGTCGACCTTCTTCAGCATCCGCTCAATCAACCGGCACGCCTTCTCGACATCATCCGGTTTCGGCCCCGGCGATCTCGGGATGGACGCGATGACGTCGCGCAGCCATTCATCCGCGATCCGAGCACTCGCGACGCGGGTCAAATCCTCGTAATCCCGCATCTCCATGCCCGCGTGCCGATACGCCAATGCCTTCAACCCTTGCGGCTCCAAGCCAAGCAGGTACGCCTTCACCATCGTGTCGGTGATCTCGACGTTCCACCCGAGGAGATCGACACCCATCGAACGCAAGACGGGTAAGTCGTGCAGCGCGTTGTGCAGGATGACCGGCGGCCGTGTGTCTTCCAGCTCGCATGCGAATATCTCGCGGCACGCAGTACGTACTACTCCCCCTACGCCGGGTTGCTGTGAATAGCTCAGACACCACGGGCACTTGGCACTCCCTTCGGTATCGATCGCGATCGGCATGAAGGGAATGAGGCGTTCAGCCCCTTCCACTTCGTAATAGATGGGATTCGGGTATTCGTCGCCAGGATGCAGGGGCAGGAGGTTGCGCCACAGCATTTGGAGCCGGTGCATGTCGTACACGTACCGCGACATCATCGTTGGCGAACGGAAACCCGAGGCCGGGTGATAGCAAATGAACACGGTGCAGGGGATGGGTTCCTGCACGCGATACGCGAGACCGTGCTCGGTATCCATCTCGACGTCGCGCCCGAGCATGAACTTCGCGGCGTACCGACCGAGGCACGCGACGATCCGCGGTTGGGTCGTCACCAATTCGTCGAGGAGGAGGGGCGCGTATTGGGCTATTTCCTCATCGGTCGGGTCGCGGTTATCGGGCGGGCGTTCCTTGTAGACGTTGGTAACGTAGCACTCGTCGCGGGCGGGGAGGATGTACCCGTCAAGGAAGCGGTTGAGTTCTTCGCCAGATTTGCCGCAGAAGGGGATCCCCTCCTGCATCTCATTCCACCCTGGCGCCTCGCCGATGAACATGAGATCGGCGGGCTGTGGTCCGTGACCGAAGATGATCCTACCCATTGTTGTCGTCGAGAACGATTTGCTTTTTGAGGAGTTCGACGGTGTTCTGAAACGCCCGCTCCAAGAGTTCAGGCGAGAGGATGAGCGGATACACGCTCCCGCTCCGCGCCATCCCCGCCATCACGCAGTCGGCGATGAAATCCAGCACATCGATCAGGTTCACGTCGCCGGGGATGCCGTCTTCTTGGAGGAGATGGTGACGGTTGATCCGCCGATGGTGATCCCACCACTCGGTTCGCTGGAAGCCGGTAACGAAGTCGCGATGGAAGGTGTCGATGTCGGTGAGCTTGTCGCGATCGTGGTCGAGCATCGCCTTCGCGAGCCGCGCCGAGAAGAATTGCATCGCCTCCTGAACGTCGCGGATGTGCTGCTTCGAGCTGGCGAGGAGGGTTTCCTTCGACACGTTAGCGAAGTCGCACGTGCGCGTGTCGGCTGTTGGACTCTTGCGAACGCGAATCATGATGGGCCGTCCTTATCCGTTGGCGAGTATGAGGAGGAGTTCCGCGTGGCAGGTATCCGGCGCGCACCAACACGCCAAATCCTTACCGCGCAATTCATGGATGTGTTCGAGGAGGTGTTGCCCGTCGCCCGTCATCAACCATTCGGCGTGCTTCTCGATCGCCTCCTCGCGTGTCGGGACGAAGGCGACGTCGCAGGAGGCATGCGGGAGATGGGAAAAGGGATTGCCCCACTTCGTTGGGCGCCCGACGTAGACCGCATCGCGCGGGCATTCCGGATCGCGCTTGTTCCAGACTCTAGGCACGTCATATCTCTCCGCTCACAAGCATATCGAGTACGTCGAACCCGTTTTCGAGAAGCGAAGCCGTGACGTTGATCACGTTCTTCTCATCTGACGCTTCGTCGGTCGCGGACCACGCGAGAGGGACACGCGTGCCGGACAACGAATCCGTTAAGAACGCGACATAGGCGTGTGTCGTCGGCAAGTGCTCGACTTCACTGAGCACGTATGCCCGATCCTTGAGTGCCGCGACCGAGGGGAACACCGCGCGCAGCAACATGGATACGGTGATCGCGACCTTCTCAGGGGTTGGTGCGGTGGAGAGCGTAGGCGCCGCTAGGGTCGCCAGGGTGGTCGCGATAATCCCTTTGATTGCATCTCGTCGATTCATCTCTGCCTCCGGTCCCGGCAATGTTTGATGTTGAGGATGGCGCTGATCTGTTTCTCGCTCACCCACCCACGTTGACTGGCTTGGTCGTAGATGGAATCGAGCGTGCCGCACGCCCAATCGAAGGCGGAGGATTCACGCATCTCTTCGATCAGCTCGATTGCATGCTGCGCGCGGCGGGTGCCAGGGTCCGCGTCGGATGTGCTGCGGGTGAGATCGATGCCCATTACTTGCACCCCACCATGCCTCCGATCACGTCAGGGATGATGAGTCCCCAAATCATGAGAAGGAAGGCGATAAGTAAGCTCGCGAGTAGTGCGAAGCCGAGAAGCATGAGGCACGCACCGGCGAACGCCGCGGCAATATCTCCAAGTGTCTTCAACATGCCGGGATCGCTGTGCAGAGGGCGTGCCTATTTTGGGTGAGGACTCACCCAATTCAGGAAGAAAGGGAAGGAGGGGTTGACCGATCGCTCCACGGTGATCCGAACACCATGCCGCGCTGTGCATGGGCGACGTGACCTTCTAGGGCGAAGATGCGCGCCGCCTCCCAGTACTCAGATCCGTGTCTTCCCGGCCAACCCTTTTCTGACTAACCGTTGCCTTGTTCATCCAACTTGAGGAACTTCCTCCACCATCGGATGTCTTCCTGAAAGTCCTTCTGACGCTCCGCCAGAATTTCGGGCGGTGTGGTTTCGAGGATCCGAAGCCAGATCCGAAGGATCAATTCGATGATGATGAGAGCTTGCGGCATGTCTCACAGAACCTCGCCCACGGTCGGTTCCTCGTTGGACGTGTCATCGCTCGGATCGTCGGCGATCGGTGTGAACGGCACGGCCGGTTTCTCGAACTGATCGCCGTACGCCGCCGCGAGTTGATCCTGGGTGGCTGCGTCGAAGCGGTGGCCGAAACCGAAGAGCAATGCCCAATCTTCGTACG
>Ga0075430_100000200_pt1 | contig 40622 bp, 22 predicted proteins | sample RhiMetdeltSRZDD4_FD_75294 | JGI IMG/M metagenome (GOLD analysis project Ga0075430, IMG submission 75294) | Populus rhizosphere microbial communities from Tennessee, USA - Rhizosphere MetaG P. deltoides SRZDD4 | ecosystem: Host-associated > Plants > Roots > Rhizosphere > Soil | place: USA... | reverse complement strand
CGCGAGGCTGTTGAGTGGACGAACCGAGCCCGACGAGCACGCGAGGATCGTTCGCCGAGGCGAAACTTCCATCGGCACGCGCGCGACGAAGCCGCATGGCAGCCCGTCTCGAATGACCGCTACCCTCGCGCCAATCATGTCGCGGACGCCGGCTGCTCCCTTCACATCAACGAGGCGCAGGCCGATCCAGTGGTTGCGACTGCCCGTGGCATTGAGCAGCACTTGCGCCGGTCCATTGTTGTTGCCGACAATCACGTCGGTGTCGCCATCATTATCGATGTTGCCGAACGCGGCACCACGGCCGACATCGGCTCGCTCGAACACGTCGCCCGAACGCGACGTGAGATCCTCGAACCGCCCGTTTCCCAGATTGCGAAACAACTGTTTTCGTTGGCGGAGCGGCGCCGGATCGTTCTCGCGAACCAGGGCATCGATGCGCTGCACGGTCCCATTGACGGTCAACAGGTCGAGCCATCCATCGTTGTCGATGTCGATCCATGCCGTGCCGAACCCGGTGAACGGAAGGCTCGGATGTTTGAGTCCGGCCGCCGCACTGCCGGGCTCGAACGTGCCGGTCGCATCGTTTACATAAAGATCGTGGCCCTCGCCTGACAGGTTCGTCACGAAGACGTCCTCATCCCCGTCATCGTCGACGTCACCCGCGTCCACACCCATGCCAGCTTTGGCCTTACCGGGGTCGCTCCACGCCGCGCCCGCGACCAGCGCGAGATCCTTGAATGTGCCGTCGCGCTGATTGACCCACAGTTGATTTTCCTGAGCGTCGTTTGCGACGTAGAGGTCGATCCATCCATCGCCGTTGAAGTCCGCCGTTGTCACACCAAGCGCCGGCCCGAATTGCGCGGCCATTCCCGCGACAGTCGTCACGTTCGTGAACGTCCCATTGCGGTTGTTGTGAAACAACTGGCTCTGTTGTGCGAGGTAGACCGACGGTGCGCAGTACACCCGCTTGCCGGATGGCCCGAAGCAGGGCATGTTCATCGACCGATTCCAGTTCAGGTAGTGCCCGACGAAGAGGTCGAGCCAACCGTCACGATCGAAGTCGAGAAATGCCGCTGAAACACTCCATCCGTCGTCGCTGATTCCCGCCCCGGTTACATCAGCAAAGGTGCCGTCACAGCGGTTGCGATAGAGATGGTTGCGGCCTAGTGCAGTGACGTACAGGTCGGCACAGCCGTCATTGTCGTAGTCGCCAACCGCGGCGCCCATGCCGTACTCAGTCGCCTTGATCCCGGCTGCGTCGGTGACGTTCATGAACCGCACGCGACGTGTGCCATCCCCTCCAATCTCGAGATCGTTTCGAAACAACTGCCCACCTTGCTCGCTGTTGCCGGTACTTACCGCGCCAGCGAGGCTTCCCCCTTGCACGAGGAAGACGTCGAGGTCGCCGTCGTTGTCGTAGTCGAGCAGGGCAGCACCCGGCGCAATGATCTCCGGGTAATAGAACTGGCCTGTCATCCCGTTGACGTGAACGAAATCAAGATGCGCATCGGCGGTCGCGTCGGTGAACCATTCGACTGAAGCATCGGCAGCGGCACGGGGCGCGGGCCGGTTGTCGCGGCAAGCGATCAAGCTGACGCACACTAGTGACATTGCAATTCGACTCATGCGTTGATCGCGCCGCGAACACTCTTTTGCATGCGGCCATCCACCTATGGTACGGTCCGCCTGCGAACCGGCGTCGTTGCGTGCGCACCGGCGGTTAATTGCGGCTGCCCTCTTAATTCACACGAAGGAGACAGCGCATGCAGAGATTCCAATGGTTCGCTCTCCTCGGGAGTCTGCTGTTTGTCCCCTCGCTTGCGCAAGCGCAAGCGTCGATCGGAGGCGTCGCCAGAGATACGTCCGGAGCGGTATTGCCCGGCGTCACCGTAGAAGCCGCGAGTCCCGCGCTCATTGAAAAAGTGCGCGTGGTGACCACTGACAGCACTGGTGTGTACCAGATTGTCGATCTTCGGCCTGGCACATACTCGGTCACCTTCAGTCTCACCGGATTCAGAATTGTCAAACGCGAAGGGATCGAGTTGAGCGGTTCGTTCGCCGCCACCGTCAACGCTGACTTGACTGTCGGTTCCGTCGAGGAAACGGTGACCGTGACCGGCGAATCGCCGACCGTGGACGTGCAGAGCACGAAGCGCAGCAACGTCATCTCGACGGAGGTCGTCGAGGCGCTGCCCGCCGCGCGCAGTCAGTACGCGATGGTGGCGCTGCTGCCCGGAACCGTCGGCCCCACGAACGACGTCGGCGGTACGAAGTCGATGCAGATCCAGGCATTCTCGATCCACGGCAGTCGTACTGGCGACCAGCGTTTGATGGTCAATGGGCTCACCTCGCGCAACCTGCTCGCGTCCGCCTGGGCCAGCAACTACGTTCCCGACATGGGAATGGCGGCCGAGATTGCCCTCGATTACTCGTCGGGCGGCGCGGACTCGATTGGTGGCGGGCTCGGCATCAATGTGATCCCGAAGGAGGGGGGCAACCGCTTCTCCGGGTCGTTCTTCGCCGCGTTCGCGAACGCTTCGTTCCAGAGCAGCAACTACACCGACGAACTGAAGGCCCAGGGGCTCGGTTCCCCCAACAAGCTAAAACGGGTGTACGACGTCAACCCGGCGATCGGCGGGCCTGTGTTCAAGGACAAGCTGTGGTTTTATACGTCCATCCGCTGGCAGGAGAGCTCGAACAGTCCGGCAGGTGCGTTCATCAACAAGAATGGCGGCGACCTCACGAAGTGGACCTATGAAGCCGATCTCTCCAAGCCGGCAGACAGCGTCCTCACCGTCAAGCCTAGCGGAGGCGTTCGACTGACGTACCAGGCGACGCCGCGGAACAAGTTCGGCTTCTCGGCCGAGCCTCAGGTGCGCCACTGGATCCTGGGGCTTGCCAACACCTACGCGCCTGAGGTGTATCCAGACTGGCAGTTCAACCACGAGTCCTTCACGACTGCGTCGTGGACGTCGCCCGTGACGAATCGCCTGCTGCTGGACGCGCGCTGGGCGAACCATGCGGAAGGGTTCGTCGACAAATATCCCGAGGTGGGCGACCCGTGGCGGAGATCCATCGGAGTTCTCGAGACGACCACCGGATTCCTCTACCGCACGAAGGGCTACTGCTGCGGACCCGCGTTCGGTGTCGGGCCGTACTTCGGCACGCAGAACGCGCCGTTCATCCAGCAGGCGCAGGGGTCGATGACCTACGTCACGGGTGCCCACGCCATCAAGATTGGTGTCCAGAATGACTGGGGCAACACGGAAACGTCCCAGTTGGACAACGAGTACGGACTCCTCTACAAGTTCGCGAACGGCGTGCCGATTTCGCTCGAGCAGCACGCGCTGCCGTTCACGACGCACAGCACACTGAATGCCGAGCTCGGCATCTATGCGCAGGACAGGTGGACGTTCAAGCGCGCCACCATCAATGCCGGTCTTCGCTTCGACTACTTCTCGAATGGCTTTCCCGATCAGCACCTCGGGCCCGCTTCGTTCGTGCCCAATCGGGACTTCACGATTCCGGCATCCACCTATGCCAGCCTGAAGGACATCACGCCGCGTCTCGGTGTCGCGTACGATCTCTTCGGCACCGGGAAAACGTCGCTCAAAGCAAACTACGGGAAGTACATGCTGGGACTCAGCCCGGGCGCAGGCAATCCGATCTCGCTGCTCTCGACGACGGCCAGCCGCACGTGGACGCCTTCGCTGCCGGTCGGGCATCCGAATTACTACACGCCGCAGTGCGACTTGAACAATACGGCTGCCAACGGGGACTGCGGCGCGTTGACGAATGCTCTGTTCGGCCAGCTTCGCCCCAGTAGCGCCATCGATCCGAAGACGATCAACGGCTGGGGCAACCGGCCGTGGAACTCGGAATTCTCCGTCAGCATTCAGCAGGAGCTTGCGCCGCGTCTGGCCATGGACTTTGGCTACTTCCGACGGTGGTACGGCAACTTCACAATTGTCGACAATCGCGCGGTCGGTCCCACCGACTTCACCACCTACAGCATCACGGCGCCGGTCGACGCCCGGTTGCAGCAGAGCGGACAGGTGATCAGCGGACTGTACGAAGTGAATGCGAACAAAGTCGGAGCGGTCGATAACTACACCACGTTCGCCGACAACTTCGGAAAACAGATCGAGCACTGGAACGGCTTCGATCTGACGATGAGCGCCCGCCCCGGTAACGGCCTCGTGCTGCAGGGTGGACTCAGCACGGGCCGGACCAGCCTCGACAACTGCGACCTCCGGGACAAGCTCCCTGAGATCACACTACTGGCCGGTGGCGTTGCCGTTCCGCAGCAGAACTGTCACTCGGACACGAACTTCCTGACGCAGTACAAGTTCCTCGGTACGTACCTGCTGCCGAAGATCGATGTGCAGTTCGCTGCGACGTTTCAATCGACTCCGGGTCCGGAAGTTCCTGCCAACTACACGGTGACGACCGGGCAGACTCCCTCGGGGAATCTCCCGCTGTCGGGCGGATTCCGAACCATCAACGTGAACCTGGTTGGCAAGGAGTATTCGGAGCACATCAACCAACTGGACTTCCGCGTGGCCAAGATTTTCCGCTTTGGCCGCACGCGGACGACGGTGAACTTTGACCTCGCCAATGTCTTGAACTCCAATACGGCGAATGGCATCTTCACCTTCTACGGTCCGCGCTGGCAGAATCCAACCGGGATCCTCGATCCGCGTCTCTTCAAGTTGAGCGGCAGCTTCGACTTCTGAAACACGAAGGCCACGAAGAGAACGAAGGACACGTAGTGTCACGAAGAACGACGTCGAGCGGGGGCTTTAGCCCCCGCGTCGCCTGATATCGCGCAGGCTGCCCTTCGACTTCGCTCAGGGCACCCCGAGCAACGTCGAGGGGTGAAGCCTGCGCTCCACGCCGAATCAGGCAGCAGCGATCTTCTTGCCCGCGAGGACGGTTGTGCTCGGCAAGAGGCGTTGGCGTCCCGCGCTGGAACGAGGTCGGTCTGCGCCACTCGGAACAGGTTGTAAGAATCCGGGCACCTGGACCGGGCGGCCACGGCTCGATCAACTAGCCCGAGACCGAAGCAATTCGGCCACTTTTCACACCACGCTAGTGATCAGAAGACGACGGTCCAGAACTTGCGCTAGCTGATGTCAGGGCGGCCGCCGGCCGTCGAGTTGTTCGAGTGAAGGAGTCCCCCATGTTCACCGACGTGCTCATCGTGGGAGCGGGCCCAACCGGATTAATGCTTGCCAATCAGCTCGGCCGGCGCGGCATTCGCGTATCAATCATCGACCGCCACAGTGGCCCGGCCGAACAAACGAGAGCGATGGCCGTGCACGCGCGCACACTCGAAATCTACCGAAAGCTCGGCATCGCCGAACGCGCCGTCAAGCTCGGTCGTCCGGGGTACGGTGCAAACATGTGGAGTCGAGGACAGTTACGAGCGCGTATTCCACTCCGCGGAATGGGTCAGGGCTTGAGCGCCTTTCCCTACGTGCTGATGCTCGGGCAGGACGACAACGAACGCATCATGGGTGCGCACCTGCGTCAATGGAACCTCGAGGTGCAGTGGAGTACCGAGCTGGTCTCGCTCTCACAACAACCAGATCATGTGACCGCCACGGTCAAGAGGCCGGATGGCAGCACGGCGACAATCACTGCTGCGTACGTGGCTGGTTGCGACGGCGCTCGCAGCTCGGTGCGCGAGATGAACGGCATCAAGTTTCCGGGCGCACCCTACGAGCACGTATTTTTCGTCGCCGACACCGAGGTGACCGGCGCAATGGTTCCTGATGAACTGAACGTGTATCTGTGGAGCAACGGATTCCATCTGTTCTTTCCGATGTATGGAACCGACCGATGGCGAGTGATCGGCATCCTGCCGAGCGGATTGCTCGGCAAATCCGATCTCACCTTCGAGCACATCGTCCCTTCGCTTCAGCAACAGGCTGGCCAGGGCCTGTCGTTCAAGTCCTGCAGCTGGTTCTCGACCTACCGCATTCATCATCGTTGCACCGAACGCTTCCGTGCCGGACGCTGCTTCTTGTTAGGCGACGCCGCGCACGTTCACAGCCCGATGGGCGGACAGGGAATGAACACTGGCCTGCAGGACGCGTATAACCTGGCCTGGAAGCTCGCGCTTGTCCTGACCGGGCGCGCCGACCAGGATCTGCTCGGCAGCTATGAGGCCGAACGACGCCCGGTCGCGCACAAGTTACTGGCGACGACCGACCGTGCGTTCAGGCTCCTCGTGTCCGAAAGCTGGCTGGCTGGAATCTTCCGTACGCAAATCGTCACGAAAGTGGCGGCCCTGGCGATGAGTCGAAAGCGGGTGCGGACGTTCGCGTTCCACGCGCTGTCGCAGATCGGCATTGCCTACCGTGAAAGTCCGTTGTCGCAGGCCGTCGAGAAAATTGATGCGAAGGCGCCGCAGGCGGGCGATCGTTTTCCGTGGCTGCATCTTCGGTTCACCGCGAATGGTCCCCGCGAGGATCTCTTCGAGAGGCTCGACGACACGCGGTTCAACCTGCTGGTGATTGGACAGCCCGCGCCAGTGAAAGATCAGCTTGGATATGGCGACATGCTTGGTGTCCATGCCGTCTTTGCGGATTCGGAGAATCGGAGCGAACTGGCGCGTGCGTCCATCACCGGGCCGGCTTATTACCTGTTGCGCCCAGACGGCCACGTCGCCCTCGTCGGCCACCGCTTCGATGAAGCCGCGCTGCGACGCTGGTTCGCGAATGCCGGAGTACACGTCGAGAGTACCGGCAGTTCAGCATCAGCCAGGATCGCTTCCGTTGTCTGATAAGTGGCGGGTCTTTAGACCATTTTCGACATGTCTGGCGTCGGCTCCGCGACGGCGGTGTGGCTGGGGCGGAGCGACTGTTCGCGCCGCGACACCCGAGAGGCCCTAAAACGGCTCGGGAGCGGTCCGATCGGCGACGGCGGTGATTCGCCCCCGGCGCACCGCGTGCCTCGTTGTCGACACGATTGTCACGGTTGCCCGGATCAGGATCAGCCGTCGCCGTCGTCGGTCAGCACCCGCGCGGACGAGCCGTTTTTCCGCGGCGTCGAACCGGAGCGAGGCCGCAGCCAGACCGCCGTCGCTTGACCACGTGCGACCCCAGCCAGCCATACTAGACATGCCGAAAGCGCTCTACCAGACCCGCCTTTGAATCACGCAGCAGCGATCTTCTTGCCTGCCAGGACGGTCCCAGCAGGAAAGAATCGCTGTTTTCCTGTGATGGTGCCCTTGTAGTTGTCGAGGAACTCGAACTTGCCTTCGCGCAGTTCGAGCAGCGCGACATCAGCCGGCGCGCCGACGTTCAACGTCCCACGATCGGCGAACACAGGGAACGTTCGCGACGGATTGAGCGTCGCGCACGCCACCGCTTCACTGACCGTCATGCCGTAGCCCAACAGCTTCGACATGCAGTTCGGCAGATCGATGACGCCCGTCGTCTTGCTGTTGGTATTCCAGTCGGTGGAGAACGAGTCCGGCCAGAAGCCGGCCTTCATGATCGCGCCGATGGTGTCCCATCGCATGTGTCCCGTCTGTCCGTTGCCAATGTCGAACCACACGCCGCGACGCCGTGCCGCGAGCACTTCGGGCAGGATGTGGCCACTGTCGTCGACAATGGCGTTGGGTGGCGGCGCGAACATGTGTGTGACGATGTCGCCGCGTTTCAGGAGGGGAAAGAGTTTGTCGAGCGGCGACACCGTCTGCCCCATGTGAATCATCACCGGCAGTCCGAACGAGCTTGCCACCTCCTGCGAACGGCGAAGCACTTCGACGTCGTTGGCGCCCGCGACCTCACGTGAGAGCCGCGCCTTCACGCCAACGACGAAGTCGCGATGCTTCGCGATCGCGTCCTTGGCGGCGGCGACGTCGGCGCGGGCAACGTCCATGGTGTCGCCATCGGGCAGGATGCCGGCGCGACCGATGTTGACGAGCACGCGACCTGGCTGCGGCGACGACCGCGCGACCGCCACGATGTCCGCGATTTTGTCCGCGCCCTGCGATCCGGCGTCGATCCATCCGGTCACGCCATCCTGCAGCACCATCACCGGACCCTCGGCGGATCGGCCCGTGTGTGTATGAATATCGATCAGGCCAGGGACGACGAGCTTGCCGCGTGCGTCGATCGTTTCAGCAGCCCCCGCAGCAATGCTGGGCTCGACGGCGGCGATGCGACCGCCAGCGATCGCCACATCACGCACAGCATCGAGCCGCACTGAGGGGTCGATGACTCGCCCGCCTCGGATGAGCAGGTCGTACTTCGTCGCCTGCGCCGCGAATGATCGTGGGACGTAAGCAAAGGTTGCGGCCGCCCCCGCAACGGCTGCTGACAGGAACTGTCGCCGGTTCACCATTCAGGCCTCCTACTTCGGTGGGAGGAGATGTTGAGTTTGTTAGCCTGCGGTGTCAACACGGAACTCGAATCCCGCCGCCTTCGCGCGAAGCCCTTCGGCGCCCAAGGAATGCCGAGTCCCGAGTCCAGCCACACTAATCGCTCCAGCTGGGCTTCGAACCGGCGAGCGGTTTGCTAGTATGCCCCCCGGTGACCTACCCCCTGACCTCCGGTCAGCCCCTGGTGGCAGTCTTGACGCCAGTGCACAACGGAGCGGACTCCCTTGCTGCATGTCTCGAGAGCGTGCGTGCGCAAACGTACAGAGATTGGATTCACCTGGTTGTAGACAACGCCAGCACCGACGCGACGCGGGAGATCGCGGGATCGTTCGCGGCCAAGGACGCACGGGTGAGGGTGCTCTCGTTTCGAGAGCTGTTGCCGATGTTCGAGAACTTCAACCGGGCCCTCCTCGCGGTGCCGTCCGAGGCGCGATACCTGAAACAGCTCCACGCCGACGATACCCTTCATCCCGATTGCCTGACGAAGATGGTCGTTGCGGCACAAAATGCTCCGGACGTGGCGCTCGTGGTCAGCCGCTTCTACCAGGGTTCGACGCTCAGCCCCGCACGCGCCCCGAGAAGGGCCGTTCGTCTTCCGGGCCGCATGGTCGCGAAAGGCACGGTGCTCGGTACATCGAATATGCTCGGGTCACCCTCGGTTCCACTGATGCGCATCGATCGGTTGGCGGGCTGGCCCTCGCTGTTCCGGGTCGACAGGTACCCTCCCGGCCACCCCGACACGCCATCCCACAATCAGGCCGACAAGGAGAGCTGCCTCGACACGCTCGCCCGATCGGACATCGCGTTCCTGCCCGAGCCGCTGGTGTATCTCAAGGATGGAAGCCCATCGGCCACCGGTTTCGCACGTCGAGTTGCCGGATGGCATGCCACGCGGCTCGACCTTCTGCTCCGTCGCGGCCAAGACTTCATGGACGAGAAAAGGCTGCGTAAAGGCATCCGACGCACCACGAGGAAATGGGCACGTGCGATTGCCTGGCGCGCGCTCAAGCGGCTTCGCCGAAGCGATCAGGAGTTCCTCTTGTATCAGCGGCTATGCCTCGACGACCTCATACCCCGGTTGCGCGAGGCAGGCTGCACGAGGGAGGCCAAGCTGCTCGACCGCTGGATACGGCCTCTTATCGGGAGGAGCAGGGCGTCGGATTCCAGCCAGTTGCATCGGCCAGTTTCTTGAAATCGGAACTCGTCTGCAACGGCCGCGTGAAGTAGACCGGGTCCTCGACGCGCGTGGTGACCGTCAGGTAGCGATCGCCATTCGGCAACGTGTTGAGATCCCAGTATTCGGTCAGGACCGTCTTCGCGCTGTAAGGAGCACCATTCTTCCGGATGTACCCGGCGCGCAGATTGGTCGTCACGACCTTCAGGCTGCGGCCGGCGACGTTCCACTGCGCAATCGAGTGGCCCTGCCAACTCGGTTCGCCAGAAGCGGCTGCCGTACCAAACTGCAGTAATCGTGTTTGCGTCCCGGCATCGGTCTCCACCTTCATCGTCTGATCGTCCTGCCACGTGATGTGCAGGCGACCGGGGACGCGCATGATCGCCGGCGCGCCGTAGGCGCGACACTGCTCGCCGGCCGCGTCATCACGCGCCGGGTCCCAGCTCTCGCCGACCTTGCGTCCCTCGGCGTTCAACGGCAGCGCGTCGAAGACTCCCTTCTTCGGAGTCACCATGCGGTACTTCCAGTCCTCTGTGATTGGAGAGACCCAGTACCCGGTGATGTCGATTGGGGCGGCCGAACGCGCGTTGGCGGGAGCCGCAGCGCCACCGCCGCGTCCCCGTTGGGCATGAACCGGCACGACTGTCGCGATTGCGCAGATCGAGACGAGGGCGCACGCGACAGCGAGGCGCGTCATTTCGCCTCCGGAAGGCTCTTGAACACTGCGTCCACGAACATGTCGGTCGTCCACGGACCGGTCGTCGCACCAAAGCGTCCGTCGAAGTCCAGCGTCGGGCGCGCCGCTTTCACCTGCTGGAGCGTCATTCCCTTCTTCTTCAGGTCGGCAACGCGATCGCGAATCATCACCAGCATGTTGCGATATGACGCCACATCGGCGGTGTCCGACAGCCGCCCGCGGCCCGGAACGATCCACGTCCCGCCCTGGGATCGGTACTCGGCAACGGCGAGGTCGAGCATGTGATTCAGCCCATCGATCACGCCTTGAATGCTTCCACCCTTGCCGAGATCGATCACGGGATAGCTGATCGTCGAGAAGAGATTACCGGCGGCGATGACTTCGGAATGACGGAAGAAGACGAAGCTGTCGCCATCGGTGTTGGCCGCTGGCGCCGAATACGCGATCACCGGTTCGCCATTGACGTACTCGGACAGCTTGTAAAACTCGTCGAAGAACGTATCGACCGGCCATGCACCCTCGGGAGCGGCCGCTGACTTGTCCTTCGGCGTGCTCATCGCGGAGAGGACGTTCTCGTGCGCGACGATCGTCGCCGTCTCACCGATGGCACGAGTGGCACCACCGAAACTGCCGGTACCCGCGCGGCGGAACGTCGCGGATGCCGCGATCTTCGCGTTGCCGCCGACGTGCTCCGATGCGGCGCTGGTGTTGATGATGTAGCGGACCGGACGTGCCGGCCGCGGCGACGAGACGACGGCGTTGAAGTACGGACTCGACCAGCTCGGGATGCCCGGACAGTTCGCGCCGAAGCAGTTGTTCGTTGTTTGAGGACTCACCACCTCCCGCGACAACTCGGTCAGTGCCGCCAGCAGCTTGTCGGTCATTTGCGCCGAGCCGGTATTGACGATCGCGATACCGTCACGGCCGACCGAGGCGGTGATGTTGGTCCCGTCCGCCACGACCATGTAAACGTTGCCCTGGATCGGCAACACGTGGACCTCGCCGTCCTTCGGGCTTTGCGCGGCGATCCTCTCGGCGACGTCATTCGCTGACTTCGAGGACGGCACCTTGAGCGTATCGAGCTTCGTCACCCCCGCCAGCACGGATCGATACTCCGGGTAGATCGTCTTCACGCCGCCGCGAACCGGCTCCAACGGGATCCAGTCCTGCGTTTTCAGGAATTCGCCTATCCCCGTGTTCTGCCCCGGCAGGAAATGCGGGACCCAGTGGCGATCGCGGCCGCCGTTCTCGGCGAATGCATTGCCGCTGCAATTCTCTGTCGGCGGACCGGCATTGGGATCGTAGGACGACGTGATCGAGAGCACCCAGGGCTCGTCGAGATAAATCGGGTCGTCCACCACCTGCACGACAGTCAGGATGTCGTCGTGCCGCGTAATGAACTCCGTCATCGTCAACATGTCGCTCGTCTGTGGGCCGCCGCGTTTCAGGTAGCCATCCTTGAGATGGGTGGTGGTGACCTTCAACGTATGCCCGATCCACTCGCCGGTCGAAAAACCGCTCCAACTGTGCGGCGCGTATGCCGGCGGGTGTGGACGCCCGTCCATGAAGATCGGCCGATCGAGCGAGCGCATGTATTGAAGGCGGTACCCCACGATTTCGCGAGAGATGGGATCGAGGTCTTTGAGAATGCGGGCGCCGCCGACGCCGCGCCATTGGTGCGGCGCCGAGTGCGGCCGGCACTGATACTCCGGGGTGCCCCAGATCGATTCCGGCGTCGTATCGGCCCGCATCCGGCCGGCTTCATTGAACGGAATACCCAGATAGTCGGCCAGCGGCGGCTGACCGGGATCCTCGCCGTTGTCCAGCCGCCACTCCCCTGCGATATCCGGCGGTCGCGCGCCCTGGGCGAACGTTCCCGCGTTGAAAAGAATCGCGGCAGCCAATGCCACGAGGAGGCCAGCAACGCGTAGTCGACTTCGCATGTCCGTCTCGCCCCTCACAAGCGTTGAACAACGCAACCGGTCGCCCCAAGGATACTCGCACTCTCGCCCCGGGGGCAGCGTCAGCCCAGAACCGCTTTGGTTGCGGACGCGAGGATCCCGGCGATTCGATCGAGTGTGTCGTCTGGCGTCACGAACGGCGGTGCCAGCACGAAGACATCACCGCGGACGCGACTGAAAAGCGCACGCGCCTGGGTCTCGGCATGGATGCGCGCGCCCACTTGCTCCTCTGGCGCGAACGGCATCTTCGTATCGCGATCCTTGACGAATTCCACGGCGCACATGAGACCTTGGCCGCGAATCTCTCCCACGTGAGGATGCCGCGCGAGGCACGCGTGCAGGGCATCGATCAGGCGCGCGCCTTTCCGTGCTGCCTCGGCAACGAGATTCTCATCCTCGATGATCTGAAGATTACGCAGCGCCACCGCACATCCCGCTGGATGTGCGCTGTACGTGTAGGCGTGCATCCACGGAACCGGTGCCTCGTCGAGCACGCGCGCAATGTCGTCACGTACTCCGATACCACCCAGCGGGAAATAGCCGGAGGTGATGGCTTTCGCAAACTGGACGATGTCGGGGACGACGGCCCAGTGCTCGAGGGCGAACCACCGGCCCGTCCGTCCGAACCCGGTGATCACTTCGTCGGCAGCAAAGAGCACGTCGTGCTTGTCGCAGATCTCGCGAATGCGCGGGAAGTAGTCGTCCGGGGGGACGATCACACCGCCGACACCGATCACCGGCTCGGCGAGGAACATCGCCACCGTCTCCGGCCCCTCGCGAAGAATCGCCTTCACGAGTTCGTCGGCGATCGTGAGTCCGTAGGTCGAAGGCGCATCTAAAGACGCGCCTCTACTAACCGCTCGATATGGATACGGCGATGGAATGTGAATGAAGCCGGGAACCCGCGGTTCGAAGAGCGGCCAGTATCCCGCTATACCCGTCGCGCTCATCGCGGCCAACGTGGTTCCGTGATACCCGAGCTCCCTCGAGATGACTTTTGTCTTGGTTGGCCGGCCGCGAAGCTTCCAGTACGCGCGCGCCATCTTGATCGCGCTTTCGTTCGCTTCGGCGCCCCCCGACGTGAAAAAGAAACGATCGATGCCCGGGTACATCAACCGGCCCAGTCGTTCGGCCAGCTCGATCGCGCGCAGGTTCGAGCTCCCCGTGTACCCCGACGCATACGCCAGCGTCTCGAGCTGGTCGCGGGCGGCCTCCGCCAGCTCGCGGCGCCCGTGACCGACCGCAACGTTCCATAGCCCCGAGAGCCCGTCGATGTATTCCTTGCCATCGGCGTCCACCAGCATGGCGCCGTGACCGCGGACCCAGACGTGTCCGGTGCGATGGGCCTTCCCGTCGTGAAGGGGATGAATCAGAGAGGCGAGATCCCGCGCCAGGAGGTCGCCGACTAGCGAAGCGCTGCCTCCGACCGCCTCGCTAGTCACAGTGTCTTCTCGCCCCGCTCCGGGGTCCCCATCGCGCGGACTGTGCGCGATGGGGTGGTCTTCGCGGGGCAAGCCGTCTTGACCGGGGAAACCTTGACTCGTTTATCAGCAATCGAGCCGGTCAAGACAGCTAGTGGAGTAGTCGTCACATCATCACCGACAGCCTGAGGCGCCCTATTTCGCGATGTGCTCCGTGGACTTCTCGTTCTCGTTGCAGATGAACTCGATCATCTCCTGGTCCACCATGATGCGCTGATTGACGCGCACCGTGAACGGCTTGGTGTACGCCTTCGCATCGTCGATGGTGACATCGATTTCCAGAGTGCCGAAGTTCGGGCGACGGAAGCGCTCCGTCATCTTCAGCGCCTCGGTGTAAGGACTGCCATTGACGTCCAGCCAGCCGGCTCGTTCGTCGCCGCGGAAGTTCGTCGTCTCGACCACGAGCGTATCGCCTTCGAACCAACCGCGCGAGTAGCCGAACCACCACGGCGTCGGGTCGTTGTTCGGCGCCGGCCGGCCGTCCATATAGATGTAGCGCAGCCCGTAGTTCGATTCGTATGTGATCAGAATGAGATTCTTCGTCTGGACGATCTGACGGGGTTGAGGATGATTGTGATACTGCATGAGACCAATAGGCAGGCACCACACGTCAGGGTTGTCCTTGCTGTTGTCCGCCATCCGTTTCTTCTTCAGCTCGGCCGCCCAAGGCTGAAGCGGTAATTGGTATCCGCGGCCAGCGACTTCGCCGAACGTCGACAATGGAGTGCCCTCGGGCGTGGTCGTCGGCGCGGGTGGCGCTCCATTGCGGCCGCGGCCACCGCCGCCTCCGGCGCGCATCCAGATCCCCGAAAAGTCGACCTTGCCGTCGGCCGTCTTGGGTGTCGGTGCGTCCAGAATCGGCTTGCCGTCGGCCATTCGCGGAACGCCTGGCGTCGGGTACGACGGCCACTGTGCGCCCAATGAGGGCGACACGGCTACAGCCACAACAATCACACCGGCAATCCTGAGTCCCCAATTCATAAAGAACGAACCTCCCATATGACGGTATGGATATGAGCGACGATGAAGTCTACTTCTTCAGGAGCGGCCTCGCATATGGCAACGACGATCGGATTTATCGGGCTCGGGACGATGGGATCTCCCATGGCCCGCAATCTGCTGAACCACGGCTATACCGTGTGTGTCTGGGGGCGGCGGCCCGCGTCGATGGCACCACTCGTCGCAGTGGGCGCGAAGGCGGGTGAATCGGCGGCGCACGTCGCGTCACTCAGCGACATCGTCGTGACGATGGTCACGGACACGAAGGCCGTTGAAGACGTGATCCTTGGCGACCATGGCATCGCCGCCGGCGCACGGCCCGGTTCGATGGTGATCGATCACAGCACGATCGATCCCGGCGGCGCGGAGCGAATCTCCCGGGAGCTTCAGACTCGGAACATTGAAATGCTTGATGCGCCGGTTTCAGGGGGCGGGGCTGCGGCTGAAGCGGGGACGCTCGCGATCATGGCCGGAGGCTCGAAGGCAGCGTTCGAGCGCGCCCATCCACTGCTCTCGTGCTACGCAAAGACCATCGTGCACGTCGGCGCCAGTGGGGCCGGGCAGGTGGCCAAGGCATGCAATCAGATCTGCACGATCGTCAACCAGCTCGGGGCCGCTGAAGCGATGCTTCTGGCCGAACGGGCGGGCGTCGATCAGCGCGCGGTGAAGGAAGTGCTGATGGGCGGTTTCGCCGCCAGCCGCATGCTCGACCTGCAGGCGCCGAAGATGATCGCCCGCGATTTCGCGGGGAAGGTCGAATCGCGGCTACACCACAAAGACATTCACATCGTCCTCGATCTGGCGCGGAAGTTCGGCATCGAGCTGCCGGCCAGCGCCGCGGCGGCCGATGTGCTCGATCGACTTCAGCAACGCGGCGGCGCGCGTCAGGATTCGGCGGCGATCTTCACCGTGCTGAATTCGCAAAGTAGCCCGCCTCGCGCGCGTTGACCAGGTGCATCGGATGCGTGGTCTTCGACTCTGCCTTGTTCCGGTACATCCGGCGGTCCGCTCGTGCCAGCAGCCGTTCGTACGACTCGCCATCTTCCGGAAACACGCTCGCGCCCGCGCTCACCCGCAGAGCGATTTCACGACCATCGTCGGCACGCAGTGAGAGCGCCCCGACCGCCTCCTGCAGGCGGCGACGCTGCTCTTCGGCTTCGAGGCGCCCGCACGATGAAAGCAGGACCACGAATTCGTCACCCCCGTACCTGATGCACGTATCGTAGGGGCGGGTGGTCTGTTGCAACACGCGCGCGACCTCCTGTAACGCACGATCGCCGGCAAGGTGCCCATAGTTGTCGTTGATGCCCTTGAAGTCGTCGAGATCCAACAGAATCACCGAGAACGGCGTCGACGTCCGGCGGGCGCGTGCCAGCTCTCGCGATACCTGGAACTGCAGCGCCCGCGGGTTCGCGAGCCCGGTCAAGCTGTCCTTGAATGCCTGCTCCTGGGTGCGCTCAAAGAGGAGCGCGTTGTGGACAACTGCTGCCGCCTGGCGCGCAACCTGATCGAGCACGCGGCGGTGGTCCTCTGTGTACGATCCGGCGGCTTTGTCGTAGACCGCGATGGTACCGATGACCTCATCGCCAACCAACAACGGACAAACCAGGGCGGACTGAAGTTGCATATCGGAGGTCGCGATCCCCGCAGCATTGAACTCCGCTACGGGCAGCCCGTTCACTAGCGGCCGCCGATGGCGCGCCACCCATCCGCTCAATCCGTTGCCGGCCGCGATTGACGCATCTTCGAGGAGATCGGCATAGAGGCCGGTCGCGAACCTGCACCGCAAGTCCTCGTCACCGCGCCGCACGAAGAGCGCACACGCGGAGAACGGCACGAGTGTATTGAGCTTCGCACCGACGAACGTCATCATCTCGCTGAGGCTCATGCTTCGCCCCATCGACTGCGCGATCTCATACAGCGCGTGGTTCTCGCGGTTCGCCGACGCAATCTCCGCGAATGCATCGGCACGGAAACCGCTAGCGGCGGGAAGACGACCACTGTCTGGATCGCTCGAGAGCCGTAACTGACGCAGGAATCCGTCATGTGTGGGCGGCGTCAGCATCGGCAGCAGTTCAGTGAACCGGGCGACGATGGCAGGATCGAATGCCCTGCCTGCCTCGGCCGTGATGATGCGGATTGCGGTTTCGTGTGAAACGGCCGGCCGGTATGGGCGCTCGGACGTCAGAGCGTCGAAGCAATCCACCACGGACAGGATGCGGGCGCCAATCGGTATCTGTTCACCGCGCAGCCCGGACGGGTAGCCCGCTCCGTCCCAGCGCTCGTGATGACTGAGAACGAGTGGGGCAACCGGGCAAGGGAACGGTACGGCGCCCACGATTTGCGCGCCAATCTGTGCGTGCAACTGCATCTTCTTCCGCTCGTCTGGCGTCAGCGGACCAGGCTTGGACAGGATGTGCTCCGGCACGGCCAGCTTCCCGATGTCGTGGAGCAGGGCTCCGATTTCGACCGCCTGACGATCCATGTCGGGCATCTCGAGCTGGCGTGCCAATGCCGCCGCGTAGTACTGCACGCGTTCGACGTGGCAGCTTCCCCCTTCGTCCTTGGCTTGAATGGCGCGCGCGAGAACCTCTGTGCTGTCGCGGTGCATCTGCGCCCACTCGGCGGTTCGCCGCTGCTCATCGGCGATACGGCGGTGATAGATACGATAGGTTCGATAGGTCAAGCCCAGCGGGATCAACGCGAGCGCCGTCTGCCACTGGCCAGCGGTGTGAAACACTTCAACCGCGATCCCTGCAGCGATCGCTCCCACGACATAACTGCTGATGGTCCACAGAAAATTGTCGTGCCAGAGCCGAAAGATGCCGCGGCTCGAGGAAAGGCCGAACGCCGCAGCGACCGCCAGCGAGTTGACCAGGAAATAGACCGTCGCGGCGCCCATCAGCGGTTGCAGCGGAGAGGCTGACGGCGTGCCGTACGTGCCCCCGAGATACGTGTAGGTCGCACCAGCGGCCGCAACGCTCAGCGCGAGTGTCGCCATGCTGAACAGCGTCTTGTACGTGGGGTTGCGTTCCTGCATTCGCAGCGTGCACTGTGACCACGCGCTGGTCACGGCAATCACCATCGTGGGGCCGGGACCGAACAACAGAAGCGCGGTGAAGTCCACGGCGAACGAGAGTGAGATGCAGGAGCTGCCGGCGCCGAGCGGCATGTCCACCTTGAGAGCCGAGCTCATGACCGACAGCACCAGCAGCGCGGCAAAGAGCCCTGGCCTCGAGAGCTCGAGCGACGACAACGCGCTCGCCATGACGACCGCTCCAAGAGCAATCATGGCGTAGACGTAAACCTGTCCGGCAATAGGACGATACGTCACGGGAACACCTCCGCTGACATTCACCTGATCGAGGCGCATAAGACCCTACGGCGCGGTTAGAAGCGACCAGGAGGACGTGGTAGTTCCGTTGAGATTTCCCCACACCGTCGACGCGGGATCGTCGACTGCCAATCCCCATGTGACCGACGTTCCGTAGCTGGAGCCGATCATCTGGTTGCCCCACACGACGTTGCTTCCCCACACGATGTTGTCGTCGCTGCCCCACACGATGTTGTCGTCCCAGACGATGTTGCTGCCCCACACGATGTTGTCGTCGCTGCCCCAGACGATGTTGTCGTCACTGCCCCAGACGATATTTGTCGACCACGCCGGCTGATTGACGGAGAGCGTGGGGCCAAAGGCGACAGCATCGTTCCAGATGATGCTCTCGGACCAGGACAGGGTCTGACCATCAATCACGGTCCAGGGATTCACGGTTGGCGTCAGCCACGCTGATGAAACAGGGAGCGCCGTATTGATGTGCGCTGCCAATTCCATCGCTCCGGCGGCATTGACGCTCCCGGTTCCCTGCGTGAGCACGTCGTACGGAACGCCTTGATCGTCGCGAGCAGGCAACGCCGTGAACTGGAGAATCCCCTTCACCGCGTTCGGGGTGAGCGGTGGGGCTGACGGAAACGCGATGCGATTGGCCCGCAGGACGAGAGCGACAGTTCCACTCACGACCGCTGTCGCCATGCTCGTGCCGTTCAGCCGCAGATACGCGCCATCGACGCGAAGTGACGGATTGTTCAGATAGAGCGAGCTCGATTTCGCCGCCGTCGCGACCAGCCCGTGGCCCGGCGCTATGAGATCGGGCTTGGGGCGGGCGTCGTACCACGTCGGTCCACGCGAGCTGTAATTGGCGACGCGATCGTCGCCGCGACCGATGGTGTCGAGCGTCCGCGCAGATCCGACCGTAATTGCCGATGGCGCGTTGCCTGGAGACAGGATGCCTGCATATCCCGGCTGTCCCGTCGCCGCCGAGACACCAACGTTGCCGGCGGCTGCGACGACGACGATGCCTGCGCGCACGGCCGCTTCCACCGCTTGAACCAGTGGGTCTGTCGCTGCCGGCTCGAGAATCGGATGGCCGAGCGACAAGTTGATGATGTCGATGCCCAGTCGCGACTTGTGCTTGGTTGCGTATGTGATGGCATCGATCACGTTGCTCGTGTAACCCGCTCCGTTCTGATCGAGAACCTTCAGGCCAATGAGCCGGGCTTTGGGTGCCACGCCACGATAGCGCTGGGCCGACAGGTCGCCGTTACCGGCGATCAATCCGGCGACGTGGGTACCGTGCCCGTACTCGTCGGTGGGCGACGCCGAATTTCCACTTTTCGTGAAGTCGTAAAAGGCGATGATGCGGTCGCCAAATTCCGGGCTCGCTTCGAGACCCGAATCGATCACGGCGATACCGACCCCGTAGCCGCCAGGGCTCTCGTTGGTGAGACCGAGCGTGCCTCTGAGCGTTGAGGAGTCGGTGGTGGACGTCTGAGTGGCGACAACGACGGCGTCGCTCGAGATCGACTCAACGAAGGGATTGCGGGAAAGACCCTCAAGCGCAGCGGCGGGCACCTGTGCCAGCACCGCGTTCATCGTCGAGAAAACCCGGAGCGCCTGACCATTGGCACTCAGCGCTTTGGTCACCGCCGGAATACCGCCGGAGGTCGTTCGAATGATGACCTGCTTGGTGTCCGATTGACGGGCAAGGACGCTCGCCGACAGCGATGCATCCAGTTTCGGCAGCCGCCGTGCCGGTGTCTGCCCATGCGCGGTGACCGCAGGCAGAATCAAGGAGACAAGGAGTACAAACGTCGATCGATGCTGGAGGATAGTCGAGGACATGGCGGCCGATAAGGCAACCGTCAAGCCACCGCGACAGCGAGCCGATGCTATCGGGCGATGTCGCCTAACCTTTAGTTAGTGCAAATAGTTAAATTGATAAGCTAGGTGAAGCGGCGTGCGGTTTCCGGCGAATCTGTCGACAATCCGAGTCCCGTTGTGGGACACGCACTTACGAATTCGTGCTTCCGCCCAAGATCGGTGACTGTGAAATTCTGAGAAGCCGCGGTGGAGACCAATGCCGGTGGTATATTCCGGCACGACCGGAGGGTCGAATGAAGACGGCCCGAATGAGCCTGATCGGAACACTGGCGCTCACGCTGTGCGCGGCTCCGTCGCGCGCGCAGCAGGTCGATCTCGCGGGCATGTGGTCGGCGAGTCTCGGCAACCACGAGGAGCTGCCGCTCCGTGGCGATCCCGGCGTCGAAGTCGGCGAGTACGTCGGCATCCCGCTCAACGACGCCGCCCGTCAGCATGCCGAGAGCTGGACACCCACGATGCACTCGCTTCTCGAGTGGCAGGGGCGTCCGCACCCTGTCACCTACTCGATGCGTGCGCCCCGGCCTGACTTCCGCATGGGGGCCGTGGTCGATCCCAAGACAGAGCGTCTCATCGCCTACACCATCACGGGCCTCTTCGGCCGCGCCGATCGCACCATCTGGCTCGATGGCCGGCCTCACCCATCCAAGTACGCCGAGCACCTGTGGCAGGGGTTCTCGACGGGCGAGTGGATTGGCGGCGGGCTGAAGGTGACGACGACGCACATCAAGTACAGCTTCGTGCACCGAAATGGGATCCCTCTCAGCCCCTACGCGGTCATGACCGAATACTACTTTCCGCACGGCGATATGCTCACCCTCGCCATCATCGTCGAAGATCCGATTTACCTCACCGAACCGCTCGTGCGGACGGCGACGTTCAAGCGCGATCCCAATCTGACCATTCCCGCGCTGCAGCCGTTCGAAGTGGCGGAGGAGCTGCCGTCGCTCGAGAAGGGACAGGTGCCGGCGTATCCGCTCGGCACCAGGCATCGCGAGTACGCAGACAGACACCATCTTCCGTTCGAGGCCTCGCAGGGCGGTGCGCAGACGATGTATCCGGAGTATGTCAAGCGGCTCGAAGAACTCATGAAGGCGCCAGCACCAGCATCGACTTCGGCGTCGCGGCAATGATGGAGCGGCGATCAACAGCGCGATCCCTCTTCGCTCTTTCGGTCGTGCTCGCATGGGCAGCGACGGGCCACCTCGCCGCGCAGCGCGATCCGCGCCCGATCAAGCCGGCCTACGACGACGGGAATGTGGAAGTGGTCCCGGTCCAGGGCAACGTCCACCTCGTAGCCGGCTCGGGCGCGAACATGACCGTGCTCGTCGACCCCGACGGTTTGCTGGTGGTGGACGCAAGCGTCGCGACAATGAGTGACAAGGTGCTCGCTGCGATCAAGACGATCTCCGACAAACCAATCCGCCACATCATCGACACGAGCGCCGACGAACATCACACGGGCGGCAACGAGAACCTGTCGAATGCCGGTCGCAATATCAGCGCCGGGATCGGCGGCCAGGGCGGGCGCGAGCCGGCCCGGCTCGAAGGCGCTCCGGTCATCGCGCACGAAGCAGTGCTGCACCGGATGAGCGGGCTCAAGGGCGAGCCGGCGCGCATGCCGTACGCCGTGTGGCCGCACGATACGTTCTACACGAACAAGAAACAGCTCTACTTCGCGGGTGAGGTCGTCGAGATGCTGCACACGCCGGCAGCTCACACCGATGGCGATCTCATCGTGTGGTTTCGCAAGTCGGATGTCGTGGCGACCGGGGACGTGTTCTCGACCGTCACGTATCCCATGATCGATCGCGCGCGCGGTGGCAGCATCCAGGGCACCCTCGACGCGCTCAATCAGATCCTCGACATCACGTTCCCCGCGTTCAACAACCAGGGCGGCACGTTGGTCGTTCCCGGGCACGGTCGGATCTGCAATGAGTCGGACGTTGCCGAGTACCGCGACATGACCACCATCATCCGCGATCGCATTCAGCTCATGATCGACAAGAAGATGACGCTGGCCCAGATCAAGGCGGCCGGGCCGACGAAAGACTACGACGGCGTGTACTCCACTCCCGCGTGGACCGGCGAGATGTTCATCGAGGCAATCTACGCGGATCTGACAGCCGCCAGGCGCAAATAACCGGCTAAGCGATTTCGAGCAGATATGATGATGGGCGCGTCCCGGGAGGACTGCCAATGAAGAACAGGATCCTGTTGGTCGTGGTTGCCGTTGCCACCTTCTCGAGCGTGGCTGACGCGCATTTCGTGCTCGTGTCGCCAGCCGCATCCCTGGTGCAAAACCGGCTGGGCGATCCGCAGAAGATCGCGCCCTGTGGCGGTGTGTCGGCAAACCCGGGGCGTGGAACACCGGCGAATCCAGGAACGCCGAGCAACGCGGTCACTCAGGTGACCGGTGGGTCCACGTTGCATCTGCTGATCCAGGAGACCGTCTTCCATCCCGGCCACTATCGTGTCGCGCTGGCGCGCACTGCCGCGCAACTGCCGCCGGATCCGGTGGTCACGACCCGCGATTCGGATCGCGGCCCGTGGTCGGTATCAGCTGCCGTCCAGGATCCGCCGGTGGCACCAGTGCTCGCAGACGGTCTGTTCGCGCACACCGAGCGGCCGATGGGCCTTCATGAAGCCGACGTTCAGATCCCGAACATCACCTGCGTCAACTGCTTGATTCAAGTGATTCAGTTCATGGCGGAACATGCCAAGAACGCCGACGGCGACTACTCGTATCACCACTGTGCCGTCGTGAACATCACCGCGGATCCAGCGAAGCCGATCGACACGCGCTGGGGCCAGGCGGCGCGTTAACGTTGCGATCTCCCTTTCTGGCAATGAGTCCTCGCCAGTTGAAACTTTTGCGAAAGGAGCCGTAGTATTCGGCACACGTCGGAGGCACGGTAGTCGCGCCGTTCGGAGTCCACCTGTATTGGAGGTTGTCATGGGGAGACTCTTCGGGCCGATGGTAGTTGTCATGTTTTCCCTTTCGATAGCGTCGACAGCCTACGCACAGGCGTCGCTCGCGGGCACTGTCAGAGATACCTCCGGGGCGGTCTTGCCGGGGGTGACCGTCGAAGCCTCCAGCCCAGCATTGATTGAAAAGGTGCGGTCGGTCGTGACCGACAGCACCGGTCAATATCGAATCGTGGACCTGCGGCCAGGAGTGTATGCAGTCACGTTCATGCTCCCCGGATTCCGCCTGGTCAAACGTGAAGCGGTCGAGTTGACTGGATCCGGAACGATCACAGTCAACGCGGATCTCCAGGTCGGAACACTCGAGGAGACCATCACGGTCACGGGCGAGTCGCCAGTGGTCGACACGCAGTCGTCCACGCGGCAGGCTGTCCTGGACGGCGATCTCGTCGCGATTGCCCCGGCGGCACGGAGCTGGAACGGCATCATGCTGCTGATGCCCGGTGTCACAGGCGACCCCAACACCATGCAGCTGAACCCGGCAATGATCCTGTTCGGGATTCACGGCGGGCCGGCGGAGGAGGGGCGGCTCCAAGTCGATGGGATGAACGTCGGCGCTTCGCGCGGCGGTGCCGGCGTGTCCGGCTACACCGTCGATACCGGCAACGTCCAGGAGGTCACCTTTGCGACCTCGGGCGGGCTCGGAGAGGCAGAGACCGGCGGCCCCTACATGAACTTCGTGCCCAAGGCGGGTGGAAATACCTTCAGCGGATCGTTTGTGACGTCCTATTCGAACCAGTCGTTGCAAAGCAGTAACTACACGCAGGCACTCAAGGATGCCGGTCTGCGCGTTCCTGGCGAGCTACTGAAACTGTGGGACGTCGATGGCGCCCTCGGTGGACCGATCAAACGCGATCGACTCTGGTTCTACTTCATCGCGCGGAACTTCGGGCAGGCACTCTCTGTTCCGGGTATGTACGCCAACGCCAACGCCGGAGACCCGAATGCGTGGACCTATGTTCCTGACTTGTCGCTGCAGGCCAGGAACGACACGTCGCGCCGCACCGTCAGTGCGCGGCTGACGTGGCAGATCTCGCCGAGGAACAAACTGAATCTGTTCTGGGACGATCAGAGCAGCTGCAACGGGTCGGCCTGGATCGGCACGACCGGCAAGTGCCGCGACAACCCGGACGGATGGATCGAGGGCGGCAGCGGCACGCGTGCTCCCGAGACGGAGATCTTTTCCAACAATCCCAGCCATGTGAACCAAGTGACGTGGAATTCACCGCTGTCGAATCGGGTGCTGATCGATGTTGGTTGGAGCCGGAATGGTTCGCGATGGGGCGGGTCGGGGGCACCAGGAAGTCCCACCAAGGGACTGATACAGGTCATGGAACAAGGCGGCAGCATTCCGGGTCTCTGCTACCGGGCAGGAAGCCCATTGTGCGGCGGCACGTTCCTCGATTCGACCGGCTGGATCGACGCGAACACATGGCACGGCACCGTTTCGTATGTGACCGGCTCGCACAACATCAAGGTGGGCTACCACGGCCTGTTCCACTTCGACGATCAGCAGTCGAACTTCGCCATCCCCGAAGCGGTGGTCTACCGCTTCAACAACGGCATACCCAATCAGGTCACCCAGTTGTCCGGCGCCTTCGACAGCCAGTGGCGCACACGGGGCAACGCCTTCTTCGCGCAGGATCAGTGGACGTTGAGCCGACTGACACTCTCGGGCGCGCTGCGTTACGAGCGGGCGTGGAGCTACTACCCGCCGTCGCGGATCGGCGGGACACGTTTCTTCCCCGAGCCCACAGTGATCCCGTACGCCGAGGGTGTGGACTTCCACGACGTCAGCCCGCGAGTTGGCGCCGCGTACGATTTATTCGGAAACGGAAAGACCTCGCTGAAAGCGAACTGGGGCCGCTATCTCTATCCTGCGCAGAACGGAGGCATCTTCACCGGCGCGGCGCCCACATCGCAGATCGCGACACGGGCCGATCGGAGTTGGAACGATGCCAATCGCAACTACATGACCGATTGCGACCTGATGAGCCAGGCGGCCAACGGCGAATGCGGCGCGATCGCGAATCGTAATTTCGGCACGCTCAACGCCGGACTCACCTATAGCGACGAGCTTCTCAACGATCTGCGTCGGTGGGACACGCAGGTCGGTGTCGCCATCCAGCAGGAACTGATGCCACGCGTCGCCGTGGAGGTGCAGTTCAACAAGCGCTGGTGGTACGGACACTACGTCACGCGCAACCTCGCCGTGCAGGCTTCGAATTTCACGCGCTACTCCATCACGGCGCCCACCGATCCACGTCTGCCCGATGGCGGTGGCCATACGATTGCCGGACTCCATGACATCGATCCGGCGTTGTTCGGCGTTGTCGATTACCAGGTGCAGGCAGCGGACAATTACGGCAACCAGAGCTTGTACTGGAACGGCGTTGACGTGACGTTCAGCGTGCGGTCGCTGAAGGGGATGACGTTCCAGGGCGGCACGAGCACCGGCCAGACGGTTTCAGACTTCTGTGAGGTCGCCGAGAAGGTGCCTGAGAGCCTGGTGCCGCCACAGACCGTGGCGATCGGTGTCTCGATCCCTGGTCCAACAGGGCTGGGTGTCGCGCAATCGGGAGCAATGCCGCTCCAGTACTGTCATCTCGCCTCGGGATTCCTAACGCAGTTCAGAGGCCTGGGCTCGTATCTCGTCCCGAAGATCGACGTCGAGGTCAGTGCAGCATTCCAGAGCAAGCCTGGAGCGCAGTTGGCCGCGAACTATAACGTGCCGGCGGCAATCGTCGCGCAGTCGCTCGGCCGGCCGCCATCAGGCGGCGTGGCCAACGTGACGGTGAATCTGATCGAGCCGGGAACGCTGTATGGCGATCGTGTCAACCAGCTCGATTTGAAGATCGCAAAGGTCGTGAGAATCGGGACGACACGCACGAGGTTTTCTCTCGATCTCTACAACACGCTGAACTCGAGCGCGGTGCTCACGTACAACCAGACGTACAGCCCGATCACGTCCGCCTGGCTGACGCCGACATCGGTGCTCGGCGCGCGCGTCGCCAAGATTGGCGCGACGTTTGACTTCTGACGCACGAACGCCACGAAGATCGCGAAGGCGGCGCGTCTGAAGACGCGCCGCTACCAGTCGGCACCTGACGGCCCTCGGAGTGTCGGAATGGGAAAACTGCGCGCTCCGTGAAATTACACAAGAAAATGATTGACCGGCCGAGCTTGTGTCGCGATGATTTCCGGGACTTCTGTGCCTTTGCAACCCGGGACACGACTCGGACCGTACGAAATCCAGGCCCCGCTCGGCGCCGGCGGTATGGGCGAGGTCTATAAGGCAACCGATACCCGCCTGAGCCGGACTGTCGCCATCAAGGTCCTGCCATCACATTTTACGGACAACGCCGAGATGCGGCTGCGCTTCGACCGCGAAGCTCACACCATTGCCGCCTTGAATCATCCGCATATCTGCACACTGCACGATGTCGGGCGACAGGGCGACACGGATTTCCTGGTGATGGAGTACCTCGAAGGTGAAACGCTGGCCGCACGGATTGAACGCGGACCGCTGCCGCTCGACGAAGCGCTCGACATTGCTACTCAGATCGCGGACGCGATCGAAAAGGCACACGCCCAGGGGGTTACGCATCGCGACCTCAAACCAGGCAACGTGATGCTGACGGAAGCCGGTGCGAAGCTGCTTGATTTCGGCCTCGCGAAACTGAGGGAGGCACCGAAGGCCTCCCCATCTGGCGCTCCGCTTCCAGCCATGGGTACCAGCACGGCGCCAGGCACGATTCTCGGCACCATGCAGTACATGGCACCCGAGCAACTCGAAGGGAAAGAGGCTGACGCGCGCACCGATCTCTTCGCGTTTGGCGCCGTCCTTTACGAAATGGTCACCGGGAAGCGCGCCTTCGAGGGAAAGAGCCAGGCTCACCTGATCGCCGCCATTATCTCGGTGCAGCCCGATCCGATTTCGAAAACAATCCCGTCTGCGCCGCCGGCCTTGGATTTTCTTGTCGAGCGCTGCCTGGCAAAGGATCCCGATCAACGCGTGCAGACCGCCACCGACGTCGTGGCGAAACTGCGGTGGATCGCAGAGCGAGGTTCGGCTGGTGGTGCTCAGACGCAACACGCAACGCGGCGGCGTTTCACGCTTGCGCAAAGCGCGCTCGCGGCGGTAACCCTGCTGGTGATCGTGATGGCGGTGATCGTCTTCGTCATCCCGGGCGATACCGCGTCACACCCGGTCACGCGGTTTCTTGTCGACGTCCCTGACATGCCGGTGGCCGAGGCGATATCGATTTCGCCCGATGGCCGCCTGCTCGCGTATTCAGCAAGTGACGGAGGCGCGACGGCACTGTTCGTTCGACCCTTGAATCGTGAAGCGGGGCAGAAACTGCCCGGCACCGAGGGCGCCGGCCGCCTCTTCTGGTCGCCTGACAGCAGATGGATCGCATTCTTTGCCGGAGGCAGGCTGAAGAAAGTCGAGGCCATCGGCGGCCCTCCGCAGAACATCTGCGAAACCGCCGATCTGCGCGGGGGTACCTGGAACGCGGACGACCTCATCGTCTTCGCGTCGAGCAAGGGACTCCAGCGCGTGCTCGCGGCAGGAGGACAGCCGAGCGCAATCGAGCTGTCCGACGAGATCGCAAAGCAAGCTCCGCGAGAGCCGTATTTTCTCCCGGATGGCAAGCAGTATCTCTTCCTTGCTGGCTCGCAAAAGGAATCGGAGTCAGCGATCTATGCCGCCTCGCTGGATTCGACGACGACGACACGCCTTGTCGTGACGCAATCGAACGCGGTGTACGCACCGCCGACGGGCTCGGGGCACGAAGGATATTTGCTGTTCCACCGCGAGGGAACCCTTTATGCGCAGTCGTTCGACGCGGACGATCTCGAACTGAGCGGCGAAGCCATTCGCGTTGCCGACGGGCTGCCGCACTCGAATGAAGGTGCGGCCCCCCTGGCCGTATCGCGCACGGGAATCCTCGTCTATCGGAATGAACCGCCGCGTCAGACTGTCTCTCCCGGTGCTGCGGTCGGCACCAACAACCTCGCCGAGGACCCTCCTCTCCGCTGGACGACACGAACCGGCACGAGCGAGCCGGCTTCGGCGCCCGGCGCATGGGAGGGAGTCGATGTCTCGCCCGATGGGAAACGTGCCGCCGCTCATCGCCACGAGAGTGCAGGCGGCGACGTGTGGATCTTCGAAACGGGACAGATGACACCGTCGAAGTTGACGTTCGATAGCTCGCAGGACAACTCATCACCGATCTGGTCCCCGGACGGCACGCGCATCGCGTACAGTTCACAGCGAAACGGCAAGCTGGGACTCTTCGTGAAAGCTGCCGATAATTCGAAAGCAGAAGAGCCAATCATCGAGTCGGAGTTTCCGGCAATGCCCATGAGCTGGTCGGGAACTCGCATCGTGTATTGGACGAGAGATCCCAAAACCGCAGGCGACATCTGGAGCGTCGACATCGTTGAGAAAAAAGCCATCCCGGTGCTCCAGACGCCGGCCGACGAGCGCAACCCGCAGGTTGCCCCGGATGGGAAATGGATCGCTTACAGCTCCAACGAAACAGGTCGGAGCGAGGTCTACATCAGGCCGTTTCCCGAAGGAGCAGCAAAGATTCAGGTATCGGTGAACGGCGGCGTCTTTCCACGTTGGCGTCGAGATGGGCGCGAACTGTACTTCATGAACCTCGTCGCCCTGGGTTCGATGATGGCGTCCGACATCACCGTGAGTGGCGCCTCGGTGCAGCGTAGCGTTCCACGAGTCCTGTTCCAGACACTCTTCTTCGGCCGAACGCACACGCTCGGGCAATCTCACGCCTATGCCGTTGCCGCAGATGGCCAGCGATTCCTCGTACCGCAGGTGGAGAGCGTCCCGGCACTAGGCAGAGGCCAAGGTCGTGCCGCGATCAACGCTGTCTTGATTGCCGCCATGGTGACTGTTCGTGACGACCGGCGTGCGTCAGGCGGTTCCACCGCGTCATCCGGGGCACCTATCACCGTCGTCCTCGACTGGACCGCGGCGTTGAACCGTTAGGAGCGTCTCGATGGCCCTCGAACCGGGCACACGGCTTGGACGTTATGAAGTCATCGCGCCTATGGGAGCAGCATCCGACGAACGCTATAAGGCATCGGATACTGCCAGCCAGCAGGTCGTCGCGCTGAAGATTCTCCCGCCTGAGTTCGCAGCGCACCCGGAAATAAGGGCGCGACTCGAGCGCAACACGAAGACGATCTCGTCGCTGAACCACCCCCGAATCTGTCCCATCGTCGATGTCGGGCATCAGGATCCGGCAACGGATTTCGTTGTCAGCGAGTTCGTCGAAGGCGAGACGCTGACGCAATCGCTCGCGCGCGGACCGCTGGAGCTGAACCAGGCGCTGCAGATCGCTATCGCAATTGCCGATTCGCTCGACAAGGCGCATCGGCGCGGCGTGATGCACGGTGGACTGAATCCGTCAGTCGTGCTGCTGACGGCAGAAGGACCAACGCTGCTCGATGTGGGTGTGGCGAACGTTGGCGCAGGTGGCGACTCGCCCTCGACGACGTCGATGGCGATGACGCAGACGTCGGTCGCATCGTTGTTGGCAGTGCCAACCATCGTTGCCCCGTACATGGCGCCCGAGCAATTCGCGGGAGTCGGCGTAGACGCACGCACTGATATCTACTCCCTCGGCGCCATGCTGTACGAGATGGTGACGGGCAAGCCGGTTTTTCAGGAGAAGACCCAGGCGCTGCTCATTGCTGCCGTGCAGACCGTCGATCCCGAGCCTGTATCGAAGGCGCAGCCGTCGACGCCGCCGGAGCTCGATTACCTCATCGCACGGTGTCTCAACAAGGATCCCAAACAGCGCTTTCAAACGGCTTTCGACCTGATGACCGAGCTGCAATGGATCGCCAGGGACAGTACCGCCCAGGAGCGTGCGTTTCCGACACTGGTAGAAAAGAAGAGGCAAGATCGAGCTGTCTGGATTGGCGTGGCCGTCGCATCCGCGTTGGCGATCACAATTGCGCCCTCAACATTCGCCCGCTTCGAACGAGCGCCCGAGTCCGAGGAAGTGCGCTTCGTCGCTACAACCCTGCCGGGCGGGACCGCACCGATCACCCTCTCTCCTGACGGCCACTGGTTGAGCGCGTCGACCAATGCTGGTCCCGTGATCGGCATGTCGCTCGACTCGGTGACGCCGCAGACGCTCGTGAGCGGAGTTCCGTACCAGCCATTCTGGTCGCCCGACAGCCGGTCTATGGCGTATTTCGACGCCGGACAGCTGAAACGAGCGGAGATCGGCGGAGGCCCCCCTCAGATCATTTGCGACGCACCATCGCCCGTTTCGGCGGGCACCTGGAATCGAGACGGTGTGATTCTGTTTCCCGGAGCCCGTCTCATTCAACGCGTCCTCGCTGCCGGCGGTCAGCCAACACCGATCACGGCGCTCGATGAATCCAAGCAGGAAACCGAACACGTTGCGCCCGTGTTCCTGCCGGACGGGCGGCGTTTCCTGTTCCTGGCGGTGTCGTCGAAGCCCGGTGAGAGCGCAATCTACGTAGGCTCGCTCGACTCCACCGAGCGTACACGGTTGTTCGCGGCCGATTCGAGAACGCTGTACGCCGCACCGGGATACCTTCTGTTCAACCGTGGCGACACGGTGTTCGCCCATGCTTTCGACGCGGACACGCTCACACTTCGCGGCGAGCCGATTCGTGTCGCAAGTGGAGTGACGATGCTCGCAGTGGCGGGAACGCTGACGAGTCCCAGTCACGCCCGCTGGGCGACGTTCGCGGTCTCGCAGACCGGAGTCCTTGCGTATCGGACCGGCGGCGCAGCGTCTCCGGGGGCACCTGCCCCTGGTACTCCGGAAGAGCAGCGCTCGTTGTTCTGGCTCGATCGAACCGGTCAGCGGAGCGCGTCGATCGCGGCGCCCGGCGGCTACGAAGGGCTGGACCTGTCGCCCGACGGAAAACGTTTTGCCGTTCATCGTCATGAAGGAACCGGCGGCGACAGCTGGTTCTTCGACGTCGGCCAACAACGCATGCAGCGCCTGACTTTCGATACGACGCAGGACAACTCAAGCCCGATCTGGTCGCCGGATGGAACACGAATCGCATTCGCCTCGCGCCGCAGCAACAGGTGGGGGCTGTACATCAAGCCGGTCGACGGCACCGCCGCCGAGGAACTGATCACGGAGTCGGAGATTCAGAAGTCGCCAGCGAGCTGGTCACCTGATAGCAAGTTGCTCGTGTACACCGAGAATGCTGGCGCTGGCGACATCTGGGCGGTCCCGGTGACAGGTGAGAAAAAACCGTTTCCACTGGTGCAGTCACAATTCACTGAGGCTTTTCCGCAAGTGTCGCCTGATGGGAAGTGGATGGCATACGTCTCGTTAGAGACCGGGCGTGCCGAGGTCTACATCAAGTCGTTTCCCGATGGCCCGGTGAAACGGCAGGTGTCAACAGATGGTGGTTTGTTCCCGCGCTGGCGCCGCGATGGAAGTGAGCTGTATTTTTACTTCGGCAACAACATGATCGCTGCCGACATTCGAGTCGCCGGATCCTCTCTCGAACCGGGGGCTCCGCGAACGCTGTTTGCGCTCGCCGATCTGGGCGGTACGAACCACATTGCTGACAACCGCTTTGCTGTTTCCGCCGATGGGCAGCGGTTTCTCGTCTCTCAACCTGGAATCGGTGGCCGTGGCGGTGGTGCCGTTGCCGATCAACTTCTTGCGGCAGCGGAGTCAGGTGGAATCGCAGCCAGTAATGGCGTGACCGTCGTGCTCAACTGGACCCAGATGCTGAAGGGGAAATAACCACGAATCCGCGCGTCTCCTTCTACTTGGCAGCCATGAGCGACTCGATCAGGGCCGCCGTTTCCGGGAACCCCTCACCCGCTGCCTGGCGGACACCAGGCACGCCGACGCCTTTCGCGAGATCGAGCGCCGTTCGGCCGTTGGCGTCTTTCACCTGCAGGTCGGCGCCGTTCTCGGCGAGGAACTTCACCAAAGCGGTGTAGCCTCGCTCCGCCGCGCCATGCAACGCGGCCTGGTGCGGGACGGCGGATGCGCTCGGCACCTGGCTGGCGCGACCACCACGGCCGGTACGCGCGGCGGCCGTTGCCGCGGCGCTGTACTCGCCGGTGCGCGGTGCATCAGTCACGCTCCTGGCATTGATGTCGGCGCCGGCGGCGAGCAACAACGTCATCGTCGCAAGCACGCCTTCGTTCGTGCGATTGCGGCCGCGCGTGACTCGCGTCCCGAATTCGACGCCGGCGGCAGCCATCAATGGCGTGACCCCTTCCTTGCTCGGCAGATCGACGAGCGCGCCACGTTTCAACAACAGGTCGACCATCGGCGCATCGCCGGCGCGCGCGGCGCGCAGCAACGCCGTCGCCCCCTGCGCGAGGATCGTGTCGCCGCCGCGATCCTGCGGGACATCGCGATACGGCGGACGCCGCTTGAGTTGCAGATTCGGATTCGCCCCTGCGTCGAGCAACATCTTGGCAACATCGAGCGCGGTCACCGAATCTGCACTCGGGATCACGGCCATGGCGCCGTTGCCCTTGGTCGGCAGCGTGTTGACGTCGGCAGCCATGTAGAGCGGTGAGCGGCCGAACAGATCCCACTTGTTGACGTCGGCGCCGGCTTTGACCATGAACGCGGCGAACTCGAAATGCAGATTGAGCAGCGCCATGTTGAGCGGCGTGATGCGCTCAGGATCCTCGAGATCGGGATCGGCCCCGGCGGCCATCAGGTGCCGCGCGCAGTCGACACAGCCTTCGCGCGCCGCATAGATCAACGGCGTGAACCCGCCCTTGTTCATGTCCTTGGGGCGCGGCTCGGTGATGACCTTGCGCTCCCATTGACGGATGACGCCGCGCGCATTGAGGTCGGCGCCCTTCGATGCGAGGAACTTGACCATCTCCGCCTGGCTCTGCGCGGCGGCCCACATGAGCGCCGTCTGTCCGCCCCATTCCTCCTTGGCGTTGATGTCAGCGCCCGCTTCGAGCAACCGCCTGGCGGCTTCGACCTTGCCGGCACGAGCAACGGCCATCAGCGGCGTTTCACCTTCCGGGTTCTTCGTGTTGGGATCGGCGCCGGCTTTGAGCAGCGCCTCGATGACGGGTGCAGACCCGATGATGGCGGCCTCGGTCAACGCTGTTGTCCCGAACTGGTTCTTCAGTGAGACGTTCGCGCCCGCCTTGATCAGCGCGCGCACCAACTCGAGGTCGTCGTTCGACGCGGCCCACATGATGGCGGTGGTCCCGTCAGCCCCGGGCGTATTCACGTTCGCGCCCTTGGCCAGCAACCGCATCGCGGCCGCGCGATCGCCACGCTCCGCCGCATCGAGGAGTGTCGTCTCGGCCGCGGTTGCAATCGAACTCACGGCGAGAACCGCGAGGAGCAACCCTACGTAGTGTCCGGCTTTAGCCGGACCCGGCGTCAGCGAGATGAAGGTCCGCCTGAAGGCGGACACTACGGTGCGCATGTCAGACCTCCGATAGGATGCCGCCGCTGTCGCCGAGCTTCTCCACCGGGATGTTGTTGCGATCGAACAGCGTCACCAGCAGATCGGCAAAACGAGAGTCCTGCGGATACTTCACGTGCTGACCACCTTTGATCTTGCCGTGGGCATGACCGAGGATCGCCGCCGGCAACGGATCGTTGTTGTGCTTGTCGCTGTTGCTCATGTTGCTGCCGAACAGGATCGTGGAGTGATCGAGCACGGTGCCATCGGCTTCCTGCGCCTTCGCCAGCCGCTCCACGAACTTCGCGAATTCCTCGGTGTGATACCGCTGAATCTGGACCAGCTTGTTCTGCTTCTCCCCGTTGTTCCCGTGATGCGAGAGCGGATGGAACGCCTCGGCAATCCCGAGGTTGGTATAGGTCCGCATGCTGGCTTCGCGATCCATCGAGAACGTGATGATGCGCGTGATGTCGGCCTGGAACGCAAGCGCCATGAGATCGAACATCAGCTTGAAATGATCGGTGATGTCGTTCGGTGTGCCGACCGGCGCATCCGGGATATCCAGGCGTGAGGTGTCCTGCTGCGACGCCATCTGCACGCGGCGCTCGATCTCGCGAACCGAGTCGAGGTAGTCGCTGACGACGACCCGATCGCGAACGCCGAGGCCGGCCTGCAGGCGCGCGGCCTGTCCCTTGACGCGGTCGAGGATGCTGCCGGTCTCGTGAAGGATGGTGGCGCGTTCCTTGTCCGTATCGCCCTGCCCGAAGAGCTTCTGGAACACTGCGCGTGGATTGCCTTCCTGCGGCAGCGGCTGCGTCGGTGTACGCCAGGCGAGCCGTGCACCACCGAGCGCCGTGGTCAGCTCGAGCGACGGAAGGCGTGTGTCCTGACCGATGTGCCGCACGGCCAACTGGTCGGCGCTGACGCCGGCGTCCGCGCTGCCCACGCCGTGATCCCAGGGCTTCACGCACGTCAGCCACGTCATCTCGATGTAGCCGTGCGGCTCCGGCGTTTCGCCAGGCTTGTTGCGCAGGCCCGAGACAATCGTGAGGTGCTGCCGGAGCGGCTCCAGCGGCTGCAGGATCGGCGACATCTCGAAGTTAGTGCCCGTCTGCGGCGGCGACCAGCGGTCCATGATCGCGCCGTGCGGGAACCCGATGAAGGCGAGCCGCTTCGGCGTCGAGCCGGCAGGTGTCGCCGCCCAGGCGGTGGCAGCGGGACTCATCGCGTCGAGGAGCGGCAGCGCGATGCTGGCTCCAACACCTTTCAACACCGCGCGCCGTGAGACATGCTTCTTGAATGCGTACATCGCGTCTCTCCGTAGGCGGGTCTCAAGACCCCGCCTCTACGTGTGTCCGTCCCCTAATGCCACGCCGAATCTAACGAACAAGATCCGTGCCTACGGGCCGGGGGGCTAAAACAGACCCCGGCCTACGGCGCCGTCGAACTCTCCGCCGGCGCCGCTTGAGGAACCCGGTGCATCCTGAACTGATCGCTGCGAACCACGGCCTGCACCAAGGCCGAGAACCGGTAGTCGCTGCCAGCGGCGCCGCGCACGATCCGGCGCACCGTCGGCATGTCGTAATACTCCAGTTTACGCCCCGTCGCGTACGTCAACAGCCCCTCGGTGAACGTCTGCGCAAATTGGTCCGGGCGGCGCAGCAACGCCAGACGCAGGTCATCGGGGCCCTTGATGGGCGTGCCATCGGGCAGTTCACCGGTGGAATCGATCGCCGCGCCGGCGTAGCGATCGCGATCGCGCCACATCCCGGTCGCATCGAAGTTCTCGAGCGCCAGCCCGAGCGGATCCATGACGGCATGACACGACGCGCACGTCGGGCTCGCCCGGTGCTTCGCGATCATCTCGCGGACGGTGAGGGCTTTCGTCGTGCCGATGTCCTTCTCGTCCAGCGTCGGGACGTTCGGCGGTGGCGTGGCGGGCGGAACACCCTGGATGTGTTTGAGGATGAAGGCGCCGCGCAACACCGGAGACGTCCGGTTCGGGTAGGCAGCGGCCATCAGCACGGCGCCTTTGCCCAGCAATCCCCAGCGCGCCGACTGCTCGAGCTCGACGCGGCGGAAGCGATCCCCTTTGACATCCGTGATCCCGTAATGCAGCGCGACGCGCTCGTTGAGGAACGTGTGCTTCGCTCGCAGCAGATCGACCACGCTGCGGTCCTCTCTGAAGATGCTGTCGGCGAACAACGTCAATTCGGTGCGGAAGTCCTCCCGCGGGTCGGATCGACCGGAGGCATACGGGAACACCGCGGAGTCGGGCACGATCTCGTCCAGCCGCTTCATATCGAGCCATTGGTGGACGAAGTTGCCCGCCAGTGTCACCGAGCGCGAGTCGGCCAGCATGCGCTTGACCTGCCGATCGAGCGTGGCTGGCTCGTTGAGTCTGCCTTTGATCGCGAGCTGCAGCAGCTCTTCATCGGGGATCGTGTTCCAGAGGAAGAACGAAAGCTTCGACGCCAGCTCGATATCGCCAATGGCATACGCCTGACCGGGGCGCAAACCGGCCGGGACTGCTTCGCTGCGATACAAGAAGAACGGGCTTGCCAGCAGACCGGTGATGGCGCTGCGGATGCCTGATTCGAAGCCGCCTTCTTTCGCGCCGTCCTGGTAGTACTGGAACAGCTCGTTCACGTCTTCGTTTGTCACTGGCCGCCGGTATGCGCGAGTAGCGAGAGATGTGATGATTTGCCTCGCGCAGTCATCCTCGGCCGATGGGTTCTTGGGTTCGCACGTGAAGATGCGCTCGCGGCTTGGTGTCGCGCTAATCCCCTTCGCGTCGAACGGACCCTGAAGCTGAAACGAGCCGATGCGATACAGACGATCCTGGCCGCCGCCGGGAGCAAACATCTGCAACTGATCGTCGGATTCAGCAAAGGTCCGGCGCTTGAAGGCCACACCGATCTTGTGTGGCCCGGCGGTCGCGAAGAAGCGGATCTTCTTCAGGCGCGCGTTGACGCGATCGAGCGCGCCGTTCTGCACCTGGTCGTAGAGCTTCATGTCTTCTTCGCCGCCGATGACGGTTTCGTAGACAAGCTTGCTGTCGAGCGTCACCACGACGGGGTTCTCGAACTCCATGCCGTTGCCCCAGATGTGGGTCACGATGTCGGCAATGTCGACCTGATACTCACCGTCGGAAGGAAGATCGACTTTGGCCAGGATGCCTCCACGCGTCCCCAGCGGAAGACCCGGTACGTGCGTCAGCTGCGTGCCTGGACCCGCGCGGAACGTCCACCCGCCTGGCCTCGCATCCGGCCGCCCCACCGCCTTTACGGCAACTGCGCGCGCGGCGATCACGTACTGCTCGATGAACGAGGGCGATACCTGCAACGCCGTCGCGATGTTGTCGAATCCCTCCGCCACATCGTCTGCCGGCAGCACTTCAGTCGCATCGAAATCGACCGCGAGGAGATCGCGAACCGCGTTCGTGTATTCCCTGCGATTGAGCCGATGCAGGACGACCTGGTCGCGCACATGCGCCTGGGTCTCTGACCGATCGAGCGAATCCTCGAGATAGGAGACCAATGAGTCGACGGCTGCCGTTCCCGGCTGCCGGGCGCCAGGCGGCGGCATTACGCGTCCACGCATCTTCCGCACGGCCTTTTCGAACAGCTCGGCATGTTGCGCAACGCTCTCCGGCGTGATGCCCTGGAAGCTGACACCAGCCACCTTGGCGCGGTCGTTGTGACACGACACGCAGTACTGCTCCATCGTCGCCAACTGTCCTTGACCGCCAGCTGGCTGCGGAGCAGTCGCCGTTTGCTGAGAGGCAGTGAAGACACCGGTCAACGAGCCCACAAAGAGCACGCCGGCCAGCGCGATGACGACGATTGGACGTGACGTTGTTTTACTCCACATATCGCTTGTGTTGGTCCCTTCGGCAACCAACGTTCCCTCCGGAACTAACGTGACTTCGCCGCGGGCCTTTGCGGATAGCCTCTACACAAGCGAACCGCAGGGTGATCATCCCCATCTCACGCGTCCGGAGACAAGTATGCCCAGAGGCTTTCGAATGAGCGGCGCACGAATTCGTCGCCATTTCCCATCTGGGCATCGAATTCCTTGGTCGGCTGCGCCGCGACAGCCTCAGTCGGCCCACGGCCCTTGTTCATCATCTGGGAGAGCCGATCGTAAATCGTGCCGTACATCGCCGACTGCGCCTTGATGTCTGCAAGACGCAGCACGGGTCCCCGCCCGGGCACAATGCGTGTTTCTTCGTTGGCCAGTGTCTGCAACCGTTGAAGGCCGCCGACGATGCCGCCAATCCATCCACCGGTTTGCCAGTCGACGACCGGCCAGCCCTGACCCGACACCACATCACCAACCACGAGCACATTCTGCTTGGGAAAATGAACGTATAGGTCGCCGTCGGTGTGAGCCGCGTCCGGGATATAGCCGTACTGAATGCCTGAATCGAGCTTGCCCGTGGTGTAGAAGGTCTTATTCGGCTGCGCGATCTTCGGCAGCCGCTTGAAGCGCTGCCCGTTCCAGGACCAGGTGACGTCGGTCGTCAGCCACAGACGTGTGTTCTCTTGCGCGATGATGGCCTTGCCGGCCTTCCCCACAAACTCGTTCGATCCGGTCTGCTCGGGGTGCCAATGCGTGTTGAAGATCGTCTGAACGGGACCGCCACCGGGCAGGCCGGCGACGATCTTCATCAGCGCATCCGATCCCTTGGCAGACGCGCCATCGACGAGCAACACACCGTCCGCGCCTGTTTGCGCGACGACGTTGGCCTCCCCGGGAAGCGATATGACGAAGAGGTCGTCGCTTAGCTGCTGAGTGGCCGTAGGAACGGCTTGCGCCGCTGATGCGGTGAGCCGGAGCACCGGTGCGCCCAGAACGATTCCGGCGGCGCCGCCGATCGCGCTCTTCAATATCTGTCTGCGGGTCTGGCCGCCCTGATTCATGCAGATCTGCCCGGGGTCAAGTTTAGGCGTCCTTATATATCGGGATCTACCCCCAAAACACGTCAGAGGTCGCGCGCAACCACGACGACAAGTCGCTGTGAATCCACGCACATAACGCACTTGAGCCGGCTTGCAGACCTGGGCAGGATGGCCTGAGTTGCGCAGGGCCAAACGTGATTCCGCTAAGATTCGGCAGAAGCCAATGAGTCAGCCGCTTGACTTCCTGGCGGGCGGCGGAAGTACCGGCGCTTTGATGCGCGGGCACAACTGGACTGGCTCGCCGCTTGGTCCGCCCGAAACCTGGCCGCAGTCGCTGCGAACCGTCGTCGCGTTGCTCCTCCAGTCTCAGTTCCCGATGTTCGTGGCCTGGGGCGAGGAGCTCGGCTTCCTCTACAACGACCCGTATGCCGAGATCCTGGGCGCCAAGCATCCGCGCGCGCTGGGCCGCCGCTTCTATGACATCTGGTCGGAGATCTGGCCCGACATCAGCCCGCTGATCGATGCCGCCATGGCGGGGCACGCGACCTACCGTGAGGATCTTCCGCTCGTCATGAACCGCAAGGGATACGACGAGCAGACCTGGTTTACGTTTTCGTACTCTCCGGTCCGCGATGAACGCGGGACGGTTGCGGGCATGTTCTGCGCCGTGTCCGAAACGACGCAGAAGGTTCTCGCCGAACGCGCCCTGCGCCAAAGCGAAGCGCGGCTGCTCGAGTTGAACGAGACCCTCGAGCGTCGCGTCACGGAAGCCGTCGCCGAGCGCAATGTCCTCGCGGACATCGTCGAGGGCACGAATGCGTTCGTTCAGGTCGCCGACCTCGAGTACAAGTGGCTTGCCATCAACCGGGCCGCGGCGGACGAATTCGAACGTATTTTCGGCAGGCGTCCCAAAGTCGGTTACTCGATGCTCGAGTTGCTGGCGGAGCAACCAGACCATCAGACCGCTGTGAGAGCGCTGTGGAGCCGCGCCCTGGCCGGCGAGGAATTCACGGCGATCGAAGAATTCGGAGATCCGGCGCGCGATCGCCGCGTCTACGAAATGCGTTACAACACGCTGCGCGATCGCGACGGCCGTCGCATTGGCGCGTATCAGTTCGTCTACGACGTCACCGAGCGACTGCGCGATCAGGAACGCCTTCGCCATGCCGAGGCCGCACTGCGCCAGACACAAAAACTGGAATCAATCGGGCAACTGACGGGCGGTGTCGCGCATGACTTCAACAACCTGCTCGCGGTGTTCGCGACCGGGTTGCAGTTGCTCGAACGCAACGTCACCGACGAACAGCGCCAGCGCGTATTCGAAGGCATGCGCCGGGCAGTGGCTCGCGGCACCGGGTTGACGCGCCATCTGCTCGCCTTCTCGCGGCGGCGGCCGGTGAATCCCGAATCGATCGATGTCGCCGTTCACCTCAAAGGCATGCGCGAGATGCTCAATGGTTCCCTCGGCGGCCACATCCAGGTCGAGATGAACTTCGACACCGAGGTATGGCCGGTCGAGATCGATGCCGGTGAACTGGAACTCGCAATTCTGAACCTGTGCCTGAACGCGCGCGACGCGATGCCTGACGGAGGCGCTGTCACCATCACCGCCGAGAACGTGCAGGTCGATGACGAACGCGGTGCGCAGGCCGATTACGTCAAGCTGTGGGTGACCGATACGGGTTGTGGCATGCCACCCGAGGTGCTCGCCCGCGCGTTCGAGCCGTTCTTCACGACGAAGGACGTCGGCAAGGGTTCGGGCTTAGGGCTGCCGCAGGTGTATGGCTTCGCGCATCAATCAGGCGGGCAGGTCACCATTGATAGCGAGGTCAGCGTCGGCACCATCGTGACGCTGCTGCTGCCACGCTCGACGCAACAGCCCGTTGCGGGAACAACAGCCGGCGAACCACCGGGCATACCAATCCCTCGCTCTGACGGGGCGCGCCACGGTCACGTGTTACTGGTCGAGGACGACAAGGAGGTGTCGGCGCTCACGCGAGAGATGTTGAACGATCTCGGGTTCACCGTCACTCACGTCTGGGGCGCGGAAGCCGCGCTGGGGGCTCTGGCCAACGCGCGCGCCATTGACGTCGTCCTGTCCGACATCATGATGCCGGGCGGAGTCAGCGGCCTCGATCTGGCTCGAGAGATCAGGGCGCGGCAGCCGAACCTTCCCATCATCCTCACGACCGGCTACGTCGAAGCGGCGGCCCGCATGGAAGACAGCGAATTCCAGTTACTGCTCAAGCCCTATAGCCTCGAGGCGCTGGCAGATGCGCTCGGCGTGGAAGTGACGTAATCAGTTCGACGATGCGGCCGCCGGCGGTGTCCCGCCGATCTGATGCCGCTTGAACTTCCAGCGCCCGCCTTC